>ENA-UOWO01000320-UOWO01000320.1-activated-sludge-metagenome-genome-assembly--contig:-NODE-320-length-71265-cov-22.146707_pt1 | contig 71265 bp, 67 predicted proteins | sample MGYA00238148_ERZ761564 | MGnify/ENA primary metagenome ERZ761564 (study PRJEB28885, sample SAMN05720194) | activated sludge metagenome | isolation source: Anaerobic digester | place: USA...
AGCACCAGCCTTCTAAGCTGGGGGTCGGGGGTTCGAGTCCCTCCGGGCAGGCCACTTGGCCGTTCCAGAAGGTCCCAAGACGCCCCAGAAGGTGCCGCAAACCTAGCAGTGGCGCGGGTTTTTAGGCCAAAGCCGGTGCAGACGGTTTCGTAACAGCCGGCCGGACTTGGGGCACAAACAGGGGAACAGGAGCAAAATCTGGACACCCAGATCCCGTTTGTTCCCCTTGTTGCTCACCGATGTCACGTGCCGCAACTCGGCCTGCCCGGCCGACAAGGCACGCGTGCGGCTCAATGACGGCGGAGGCCTGTACCTGGAAGTGGCCCCCAACGGTTCACGCCGCTGGTTCTGGAAGTACTACTTCGGCGGCAAGGAGAAGCGCCTTGCCCTGGGGCACTACACGGAGGCCGGCTCGAAGAAGGTTTCGGTGTCGTTGAAGGACGCCCGTGAGGCGCGTGACGACGCACGCAAGTTGCTGCGCAACGGCACCGATCCCACCCAGAAGCGTCAGCTCGACAAGCTCACTCGTCAGGCCGTGGCTGGCATCACCTTCGAGGCTGTCGCCCGCGAGCTGCATGCCACCAAGCACAGCGGCTGGAGTCCACGCTATGCCGCGCGCTGGATCGAGCGCATGGAGAAGGACCTCTTCCCCTGGATTGGCAGCCTGCCGCTGCAGGACATCACCGCACCGCTGCTGCTGCACACGCTGCGGCGCATCGAGAACCGCGGCGCGCACGAGACCGCCCATACGCTGCGACAGACGGCCGGACAGGTGTTCCGCTACGGCATCGCCACCGGCCGCTGCGAACGCAACCCGGCGCCCGATCTGCACGGCGCGTTGAAGCCCATCGTCGTCAAGCACATGGCTGCCGTGCTCGACCCGTCAGGCGCCACGGCCTTGATGCGTGCCATCGTGGCCTACGAGGGCCAGCCGCTGACCCGCGCCGCGCTGGAGCTTTCTGCGCTGCTGTTCCAGCGTCCCGGCAACATCCGGCAGATGGAGTGGTCCGAGGTGGATCTCGACAAGGCGCTATGGACCATCCCGGCCGCGAAAATGAAGCGTACTGTCCATGGCAAGGTGAACGGCCGTCCGCACCTCGTGCCGTTGGCCAAGCGCGCGGTGGCTATCCTGCGCGAACTGCATCCGCTCAGCAGGCACGGCCGCTACGTGTTCCCGAGCCTGCTCACCGGCGAGCGCTGCATGAGCGAAAACACCTTGCGCACCGCACTTCGACGCATGGGCTACACGAACGACGAGATGACGCCGCACGGCTTCCGTGCGATGGCGCGCACGATTTTGGTCGAGCAGCTCAATGTGAACCCCGACGTGATCGAGGCGCAACTCGCGCACGGCAAGAGCGGGCCGCTGGGTGCGGCCTACGACCGCGCCGAGTTCATGGCGCAACGGCGGGCGATGATGCAGCAGTGGGCCGACTATCTGGAAGGCTTGCGCACCGGTCGCCCCGAGACCGACAAGCCGCGGACCAGACGCCGAGGCCGCATCGTGGGTGCCGACTTTGCTCGCTAGAAGTGTGCGCGTTGCCCGATGACTCCATCGCGGACGGCTGAACTACGTCCTCGCGGACTCTGCGTCGGTGCTTTGGGGTGCGGGCCCGCCGGCAGCGGTGCCCGCTGGGCTAGCCTCAGAGGCAGTCGTAGCTCTCCGTCCGCTTGGGATCGCCGCTCACGTAGGTGATCGCCTTCGGGTACACGCATGCCGGCATGCTGCGCGTCTCCGCGCCTGCGCTGGCCTGCAGATCGATGCGGTCGGGCGCCTGTCCCTGTTCCACCCAGGCCGTGAGCAGGTCATACATCTGCGTCGACGTGAAGTTCGGAACGATGGCGGCGGCGTTCGACGTGCCGTTCGGCGTGCCGTGGCCCAGGCCCGGCACCAGGTACAGGCGGAAGAACTCCTGCGTCGCCGTCATCCCGCCCGCCTGGCTCGCCACTCGGTGGTAGTAGTTCACCGTGCCCTGCGGAAAGATCAGCTCGTCGGCCAGACCATGCCACGTCAGGATCTTGCCTCCGCGGTTCTTGTAGGCACTCAGGTCCGCACTGTCGGTGTTGATATTCCCGAACTGCGACTGCAGGGCCACGCCTCGATCGTAGGCATTGGAGAGCTGCGCGTACGACAGGCTCTTCCAGAGCGACTGGCCGTTGCCGGTGAGGTTGATGAAGCTCGGATCTGCGATGGTTGGGTTCTGCAGTTCCAGCGCGACGACATCCGGCGCGATCGGGAAGGCGCCATTGGGACTGCCGGGGCCATTCAGTCCGAACAGGCTGAAGAAGCTGCCCCACAGAGACGTTCCGCGCGCCATGCCAAACCAGCGGTGGGTTCCGTCGCCCATCAGCGTGCTCGAGAAGGCCTTCGACCAGCCGTTGTCGAGCGCCGGGTCGGGAACGCTCCCGTCCGCGGTCATGCCGTACCAGATCTTGTTGATGGCCACGGCCTGCGCGGTCGAAACGCAGTCCGCAGTCGCATTGGTTCCGCCGGAGGCCACGCACAGGACGTTGGCGTCCTTCGTCGGGTCGTAGGTGCAGCTCGCCGGGTCCAGGATGTAGCCGAGGTGCTGGCCTCCCACCACATCGCACGCGGCGATGGCGGCATTCGACACCAGATCCAGCTGCGCCGTGGTCGGTGGTGTGCCAGCCAGATCGCGCTGGTAGACGATCTGCGGATAGAGCTCCGCCGTGATGAACCGCGTCCAGTTGATGGCCGGATAGAGCGCGACCATGCCGTCAAAGTCGTCGGGGTGGTTCTGCGCCAGCTTGAGGCCCTGACGACCGCCGGTGGAGCCGCCGTCCCAGTACGAGTAGCGAGGCGCCTTTCCATAGAAGGCCGTTGACAGCGCCTTGGTCTTGATGGCCTGTTCGTGGATCGCGCGCGAGGCGAAGTCCGTCCACAGCACCTGGTTGATCGTGCCATCGGGGTTCATCGCGAAGGCGCCGCCGGGTCCGGCATGGCCCGTGTCCGTCGTCGACGACACCGCCCCCTCGACACCCGCGACGTTAGCGGCCGCCAGGCTGGCGATCGCTGTTGCCGACCCCGCAGGACCACCCTGCCAACCCGCGCCGCCGAGCGCGTGGAACCGGTTGTTCCACCTGTCGGTGGCGGGCAGCCACACCTCGATGCCGATGCCGGCCGAGGTGGAGGGTGCATCGGCCGGACCCGCATTGCCCGGACCGACATTGAGTTTGACCAGGCAGACGTTTGCGGCGGCCACCGGCGTGCCCGCGGGGACCGGTGATGTCAGCGTCAGCGGGTCACCTTGCTTGAACGCCTTGACGAGGACCACCTGCGTCTGTGCGTCCGGCTTGAAGGCGGTCTTCATGCCGTCGTCGCAGCTCAACAGCGCTGGCGCGGCCGGCGCATCGCTGCCCCCGCAGCCGACCATCAGGGCAGCGGTCGAAGCGAGCGCTGTCGCTGCGAGCCAGCGGACCCATGGCCCGCGAGAGATGGAAGCGCGGGAGTCGTTGCCGTGGCCGGCAGGGCTGAAGGCTCTGTTCACTGTCGTGTCTCCTGATCTTGTTCTTCAAGGGAGGGACGTCACGAGCCCCTCCATGCGGTTGAGCTCGCGGTCAGACCGGGTACTGCTGAACGGCCGGCTCCACCGTGATCCACTTCAGCTCGGTGAACTCGTCGATCACCGCGCGACCGTCGAAGCGGCCATACCCGCTGTCCTTCATGCCGCCGTAGGGCGCCTGAGCCTCGTTCTGCACGGTGGACCCGTTGACGTGCACCGAGCCGCAGTCGATCTGCATCGCCACACCCAGGGCGCGCGTCACGTCGCGACCGAACACGCCGGACGACAGGCCGTAGGCCGTGTCGTTGGCCACCGAGACCGCTTCGTCGACTCCCTTCACCCGCACGACGGTCGTGATCGGGCCGAAGGTCTCCTCGTCGTAGATCTTCATGCCCGGCTTCACGTGATCGACGATGGTCGCCGGCATCACCGCTCCGTCGGCGTGGCCGCCGGTGGCCAGCTTCGCGCCCTTGGTCAGGGCGTCGTCGATGAGGGCATTCAGCCGCGTTCCGGACTCCTTGGCGACCATCGGCCCGATCACGCAGGCGGCGTTCTTCGTCGGGTCGCCCGCGGGCAGTTCCTTGGCGCGAGCTGCGAACTTGGCGACGAACTCGTCGGCGATCGACTCGTCGACCACGATGCGCTCGGTCGACATGCAGATCTGGCCCTGGTAGAGGAACGAACCGAACACCGCGGCCTTGACGGCCTCGTCGACATTGGCGTCGTCCAGGACCACCAGCGGCGACTTGCCGCCCAGCTCGAGAAGGCAGCGCTTGAGATGCGTGGCGGCTTTCTGCGCAATGATGCGGCCGACCCGGGTGGAGCCAGTGAAGTTGATGCGGCGCACGGCCTTGTGGGCGATCAGCGCGTCGATGACCTCGGGCGCATCCTGCGGGGCGTTCGTCATCATGTTGAGCACACCGGGCGGCAGGCCGGCCTCGACCAGTGCCTCGGCGACCAGCATGTGGGTGCGCGGGCTGGCTTCCGAGGCACGAAACACCACGGTGTTGCCGCACACGATCGGGTAGGCGATCGCGCGCGCGGCCAGCACCACCGGGCCGTTCCACGGCACGATGCTGAGGATCACGCCGACCGGCTGGCGCACGGTCATCGACAACGCTCCGGGCTTGTCGGTCGGGATCGTCTCACCCTGGATCTGCGTGGCCAGCGACGCCGCCTCGCGGAACAGGTTGGCTGCAAGGTAGACGTTGAAGCCGGCCCACAGGGCGGAGGCGCCGACTTCCGCCGCCATCGCCTCGATGAAGGCCGGGGTGCGGGCTTCGAGCGCATCGGCAGCCTTGAGCAGCACCCGGCGCCGCTCGGACGGGGCCGAGTTCCGCCAGGTCTTGAAGGCGGTGCTGGCGGACTCGACGGCCTCGATGGCATCGGCGACGCTGCCGGCTGCGGCACGGGTGACGACGGCATTGGTGACGGGGTGACGGCGCTCGAACGTGGCGCCGGCCTGCGCCGGGCGAGAAGCGTTGTCGATCAGGAGTTGGGCTTCCATGGGGTGTCCTTTGAAGCGTTGGTAGTGCCTTTGCGCTGGGCGAACCTCAGCTGCGCTGGGTCAGGATCTCGGCCATGCGCTCGCCGATCAGCACGCAGCTGGCCATCGTGGCGACGGAGGCGATGCGGGGCATGATCGAGCTGTCCGCGATGCGCAGGTTCTTGACGCCGTTGACACGCAGCTTCGCGTCGACGACGGCCTTGTCGTCCTTGCCCATGCGGCAGGTGCCTGCCTGGTGGAAGTAGGTCGTTGCGCCGTCGCGCACGAAGTTCTCCATCTCCAGCCCGGTGAGCTTCTGACCCGGAGCCACCTCGCGCTTGACGTAGTCGCGCATCGCCGCTGAGTTGCCGATGTCACGGGCGAGTTCGATGCCATAGGCCAGCGCCTTGACGTCGTCCGGATGGCTGAGGAAGCGTGCATCGACGATCGGCCGGTCGGCCGGATTGGCCGACTTCAGGCGCAACTCGCCCCGGCTCTTCGGCGCGACCAGGCCGGCGCACAGCGCCCAGCTCGTGTTGGGCGGCGCATAGCGCTTGCCCACCACGTCGCTGGCGTAGGGCAGTTCGATCTGCACCAGGTTGACGTCGGGGGAGTCGAACGAGGCCTGGCTCTTGACGAAGCCGGCGGCATTGGCTGCGCTGTTGCGGTGTGGGATGTGCTCCTTTGGCTCCCAGATGCAGCCGCCGTGCAGCAGGTGGTCCTGGAAGTTCTGGCCGACCTCCGGCGCGTGCACCAGTGTCTTGATGCCATGGCTGCGCAACTGCGCTTCGTCGCCGATGCCGCTGAGCATCAGCAGCTTGGGCGTGTTGATGCCGCCGGAACAGAGGATCACCTCGCTTCTGGCCTGGACGCGGCGCGGCCCCGACGCGCTCGCGATCTCCACCCCCGTGGCGCGGTTGCCGGCAAAGGTGAGGCGATCGACATGCGTGTTGACCAGCAGCGTCACGTTCTTGCGCGACAGCACCGGATACAGGTACGAGCGCGCCATGCTTTGCCGGCGCCCGTCGCGGATGATCTGGTTCATCAGCGCGAAGCCGCCACTGCCTTCCTCGCGTGCGCCGTTCTGGTCGTCGAGCACGGGCAGGTTCAGGCTGCGGCAGGCGGCGAGCATCGCGGGAGCCAGGGGGTGCGGATTGGCCGCGGGCTGGCACCACACCGGGCCACTCTTGCCGCGGTATCGCGCATCGGGCGTGCCCTGCCAGTTCTCGACTCGACGGTAGATCGACAGGCCGTGCTCGTAGCCCCAGGCCTTGTCGCCGCTCTCAGCCGCCCAGTGCTCCAGGTCGGCCTTGAACGGGCGCGCCCAGATCGTTGCGTTGATGCTGCTGCCACCGCCGACGACGCGGCCCATGTGCTCGGGGATGGCGCGGTTGTTGGTGCTGGTCGACGCAATGGCCACGTCTTTCCAGTCGCGCTCGGTGCCGAGGTTGGTGAACCACACGCTTGGGTCCATCACCGACGGTGCGGTGTCCCAGTCGCCCGCTTCGAGCACGAGGATGCTGGCGTTCGGACGCGCGGCCGCAAGCCGCCCGACCAGCGCCGAACCCGCGCTGCCCGTGCCCACCACGATGTAGTCGTAGGTCGCTTGAAGCTTCCTGGCGCGTTCGGCCTGGTTGGCGCGGATGGCGTCCAGCTCGTCGGCCAGCACGTGCAGGCTGCTGCCGGCCAGGCCCGCGGCGGCCGCAGCGCGCATGAAGCCGCGGCGGCTGATGCGGCCTGCGATGAGCGCATGCTCGAGTCGATCGAGCAGGCTCTGGTCGGGGGTGCCCAGGGGGCTGATGGGTTCCATCGGTGTCTCCAATGTCAGTTCAGGTGCGCGCTTGGCGGTGCGCGGGCGGTGGGTGTTCGACCGTGCATTGCGGTGGCGAACGGTAGGGGGGCGTGAGGTTCCGGCAGAACTTCGGGTTAACGCGAAGAGGGCCGTGTTCCGTTTGGGAACACGGAAGGCGGATCAGGAGTCCGCTTCGGGGCTGGCCGCCCGCGAAGCGCGCAGGCGGCGGTAGATGAGGCCTCGTGAGACGCCGAGGCGTTGTGCCGCGTCGGACACGTTGCCGCCGCAGTCCCGCAAGGTGCTGTGGATTAGCTCGAGATCGGACTCGCGCAGCCGCTTCGGTGCAGGAGCCGGTGGCGCCACGGCCGGCGGCTCCGCCGCCTCGACGGTCTCCGGCGAAATCTCGATGTGCGCAGCAATCGCAGGGCTTGGCACCGGGACTTCGGTGGCGCGGGAACCGTGGGCCACCAGTCCACGACGCCCGTCCGGCGCGAGCATCTCTGCGCGAGCCCAGACGTGCAGGCCATTGGGCAAGGCCAGCGGCGCAGCGCCCGTCGTGGGCAGCGCAGCGAGTTGCGCCCAGCCGAGCCCCAGAGACTCCTGCATCGCGGTGGAAGCCCTCGGGTCTTGGTTCGATACGCCGCCGAGCAAGCTGCGAGCGACCCCGTTCTCCCAGGCGAGGCGACCGCTCGTGTCGATGCCGATCAGTCCGACCATGGCCGAGTCGAGAAGCTCCGCCGCGACCTGGAAGCGGATCACCAGATGCTCGGTCGACTGCGCCACCAGCAGCCGGTTCTCGATCGCACCCGCGAAGAGTCCGGCGACGGCCGCGGCGTCGAAGGCGAACGGGATCTGCTCGCTCGACAGGTCGAACACACCGGCGAGCTGGCCGCGGATGTCGCGGATGGGCGCCGCAGCGCAATGCATCGCCTTGACGCTGTCGAAGAAGTGCTCGCCGGCAAGCACGCACACGGGCTTGCCGGTTCTCGCTGCGACGCCGGGTGCCGTGGTGCCGACGGCGTCCTCCGAGAGATCCACGCCCAGACGCGTGGCGATGGGCATCAGCGCCTCGTGCGAGCGCCCGACGCAGGACGAACCGATCAGGACGCCGGTCGCGTCGGTCAGCATGGCGGAGCAGCTCGTCGTGCTGAGGATCGTCTCCAGCCGCGGCAGCTCATCGGTCCAGGCCTGGCGAAGATGACGATTCTTCAGCAGCGCCAGCTGAGTCCGGCTGGCCGTGACGGGCTGGAACGTGGCCTGCTCACGCGGGCTGCCATGCAGCCGCAGGCAGCGGGACCAGGATTCGAAGACGGCTGGACCAACAACACCCGTCGGTGCCTGGCCCTCCTCGAAGAAGCGCTGCCGCGCCAGCTCGATGCGGGCAGGGTGCGATTGGAGGAAGGAGGAGTTGGGGAGATGGTTCATGTCGACCGCCGTGCACAGCGATCGCGATAGTCCCGCGTGGCGGTCGGTGCGCCAATGGCGCAGCTCGAATGTGCCGCATCACGCGCCGTGATGCTGCTTCGCAGCATCAGAATGGCGCCCCTAGGCCGGTGTGCGCGACTTCGGTGGAGACAATCCGGCCGTCTTGTCCTCGCCGAAGAGGTCGAAGACCACGCCGCGCAGCCACTGGTGCGCCGGCGAGCGGTGCACCTTGGCATGCCAGAACACGTTGATCGCAATCTCCGGCAGGTCGATCGGGTGAGGCCGGAAGGTGAGGTCGAACGGTTCGACCAGGCTCTCCGCCAGACGCTCGGTCACCGTGGCCACCATGTCCGTGCGACGCAGCAGATGGCCCACGCTGACGAAGTGCGGAACGGTCAGGCGCACGCTGCGCTCCACGCCGGCACGCCGGATCAGTTCGTCGACCTTGCCATGGCCGGTGCCGGCCGACACGATGACCAGATGCTCGGCCGCCTTGAAGTCCGCCAGGGTCATCCGCTTGCGGTCGAGGGCGTGGCCTTTCCTGAAAAGGCACACATAGCGCTGCCGGAACAGGCGGCGCTGGAAGAAGCCGGCCTTCAGCTGCGGCAGCGGGCCGATGGCCAGATCGACCTTGCCGGCTTCCATGTCGTCACGCAGATTCGTGGTGGTGGTCCGCACGGTGCTGAGTGACACGCCGGGAGCTTCCTGCCGCAGCCGCTCGACGAGTGCGGGCAGGAAGACGATCTCGCCGATGTCGGTCATGCCGATCGTCACCGAGCGCCGCACGCTGGCCGGGTCGAAGCGGCTGTGCTGGTTCAGCCCGCTGTGGATCATGCCGAGCGCATAGCCGATCGGCTCGGCGAGCTGCTCTGCGAAGGGCGTCGGCATCATGCCGGTGGGCGTGCGCACGAACAGGTCGTCGCCGAACTGTCGCCGCAGCTTGGCCAGCGTGTTGCTCACCGCGGGCTGCGTCAGCCCCAGGTTCTCCGCCGCCTTGGAGACGTGCCGATCGACCATCAACTGCTGGAACAGCACCAGCTGGTTCAGGTCGATGTCCGACAGTTCCATGGGCCCTCCATCACCGCGGGTGATACATCACATTCACGCGATTCTATTTCCGGAATGTCGCTGAGCGGGAATGATGCGGACAACGCGTCGAAACCACCATGGACATCCTCGTTCAACCTCTCAACCGTGTCATCCGGGTCCAACCCGGCGCCAACCTTCTGAAGGCGCTGCAGGACGCCCAGGTGCCGATGTCGTACTCGTGTATGGCCGGCCGCTGCGGCACCTGCCGCTGCCGGGTGCTCGACGGCGAGGTCATGGAGGGGTCGGGCGAGCAGCAGCGGCCCTTCGACGGCGAGCAGGGCGTCGTGCTCGCCTGCCAGACCTATGTCACCGAGTCATGCACGATCGAGATTCCGGAGCCCGACGAGGTCGTCGTCCACCCGGCCCGCATTGTCAAGGCCACCGTGGTGACGATCGAGGACCTGACCCACGACATCAAGCGGCTGGTGCTGCGGCCGGCCAAGCCGGTCGAGTTCTCGCCCGGCCAGTACGTGCAGCTCCAGTTCACACCCGAACACGCCAGGCCGTACTCGATGGCCGGTCTCTGTGGTGACGGACTGTTCGAGTTCCACATCCGCCTGGTTCCGGACGGGCGCGTGACCGGCTACATCGCGCACGAGCTCAAGGCCGGCGATTCGGTCAAGGTCAGCGGGCCGCTCGGATCGGCCTACCTGCGCCGCAAGCACGAGGGCCCGATGCTGTGCGTCGCCGGCGGCACCGGCCTGGCACCGATCCTGTCGATCCTGCGCGGTGCCATCGCGCAGGGTATGAAGAATCCTATTCATCTCTACTTCGGCGTGCGTTCGCCGCGCGACGTCTACGGCATACCCTGGCTCGAGCAATTGAAGCGGGAACACCCGGGCCTCACGGTGAACGTCGTCGTGACCTCGGGCGGCAACCCCGCAACGCAGCGCTGCGGGCTGGTCACCGATGCGATAGAGCAGGACCACGGCGACCTGAGCGGCTGGCGCGCCTACCTGTGCGGATCGCCGCCGATGGTCGAGGCGGCCACCGTGGTTGCTCGCCGCCGCGGCATCGCCGCCGAGCACATCTACGCCGACGCGTTCTACACCCAAGGTACCTGAGGAGACACCGTGCACGCCAGCAAACTCTCGCCGGACGCACAGCGCCAGCGCGCCGACTACTACGAACGCATCGGCACCGGCCACATGACCCCGCTGTGGGAGGTGCTCGGCGCGCTGGTGCCGCCGCAGCCGCGCTCGCCGGCGCTGGCCCATCTGTGGCGCTACGGCGAGCTGCGCGAGCAGGTGCTGGAGGCCGGCCGGCTGATCTCGGCCGAAGAGGCCGAGCGGCGCGTGCTGATCCTGGAGAACCCGGCGCTGCGCGGCCAGTCGTGCATCACGCAGTCTCTCTACGCCGGCCTGCAGCTGATCATGCCGGGCGAGGTGGCGCCCGCCCACCGGCACACGCAGTCGGCCCTGCGGCTGGTGCTGGACGGGGAGGGCGCCTACACCGCCGTCGACGGCGAGCGCACGACGATGCGCCGCGGCGACTTCATCATCACGCCGGCCTGGACCTGGCACGACCACGGCAATCTCGGGGACCAGCCGGTGGTCTGGCTCGATGGCCTGGACATCCCGATCGTCCGCTTTCTCGACGCCGGCTTTGCCGAGCGCAGCGAGCAGTTGAGTCAAGTGCGGCTGCGCCCCGAAGGCGACGCGCTGGCCCGCTACGGCGCCAACATGGTGCCGCTGGACTACCAGCCCCGGCCGGCTGACCCGACACGTGTCTTCGTCTACCCGTTCGAGCGCACCCGAGCCTCGCTGGTGGGCATCTCGCAGGGCACGCCCGACGCACACCACGGCTTCAAGCTGCGCTACGTGAATCCAGCCACCGGCGCTTCGCCGATGCCGACCATCGGCGCCTTCGCGCAGCGCCTGCCGGCCGGCTTCGAGACGAAGGCGGTGCGCTCGACCGACGGCACGGTGCACGTCTGCCTGGAGGGTGGCGGCGAGGTTCGCGTCGGCGAGCAGAGCTGGCGCTTCCAGGAGAACGACGTCTTCGTCGTGCCCTCCTGGCATGCGCTGCAGCTGCGCGCGGATCGCGACTCGGTGCTGTTCAGCTTCTCCGACCGGCCTGTCCAGCAGGCCCTGGGGCTGTGGCGCGAAGAACGGCTGTGAACTCCCATCGAACAAGGACTCTCATGAAACTCGCCCTCGAGGCTCCCCCGCTCCACACCCTGACCGTTGCCGGCCGTGATGAGCGCTTCCCGGTCAACCGTGTCTTCTGCGTCGGTCGCAACTACGCAGCCCATGCCCGCGAGATGGGCAAGGACCCGGACCGCGAGCCGCCGTTCTTCTTCATGAAGCCCGCGGCGGCAGTGGTCGACGCCGCGTCGACGACCAGCGTGCCCTATCCGCCGAAGACGAAGAACTACCACCACGAGATCGAGCTGGTGGTGGCCATCGGGCGGGGCGGGCGGGACATCCCGATCGCCAGCGCCCTGGACCATGTCTACGGCTACGCCGTGGGCCTGGACATGACCCGGCGCGACCTGCAGCTCGAAGCCCGCGACAAGGGGCGGCCCTGGGAGTTCGGCAAGTCCTTCGCGTTGTCGGCGCCTATCGGTTCGCTGCATCGCGCGCAGGACATCGGCCACCCGTCGGCGGCGGAGATCACGCTGACCGTCAACGGGCAGCCGCGCCAGTCGTCCGACATCGCCAAGCTGATCTGGTCGGTGTCCGAGTGCGTGGCCTACCTGTCCGAGTACGAGGCGCTGGAGCCGGGCGACATCATCATGACCGGCACCCCCGAAGGCGTGAACGCCGTGGTGGCCGGGGACGTGATGCGCGGCGAAGTGCAGGGGCTAGGCGCGATCGAGGTTCGCGTGACTGGCTGAGGACGGCATCGACCGACCCGATTCGAGATCACAGGAGACAAGGCATGAACGAGACATCCACCGTCTTTCCCGAGCAGCCGGTGTGGGAGAGTGACGGCACCCACCGCATTCCCTTCGTCGCCTACACCAGCGACGAGATCTACCGCAAGGAGCTCGAGCGCTTCTTCTACAAGGGCCACTGGTGCTACATCGGCCTGGAGGCCGAAGTGCCGAACCCGGGCGACTTCAAGCGCACCGTGATCGGTGAGCGTTCGGTGATCCTGGCGCGCGATGCCGACGGCACGCTCAACGTGGTGGAGAACGTCTGTGCCCACCGCGGCATGCGCTTCTGCCGCGAGCGCCACGGCAACCGAAAGGAATTCGTCTGCCCGTACCACCAGTGGAACTACACGCTCAAGGGTGATCTGCAGGGTGTGCCGTTCCGGCGCGGTGTCAAGCAGGACGGCCAGGTCCACGGCGGCATGCCGGCGGACTTCAAGACGTCCGACCATGGCCTGACCAAGCTGAAGGTGGCTACGCGCGGCGGTGTGGTCTTCGCGTCGTTCGATCCGGACGTCGAGCCCTTCGAGGACTACCTCGGCCCGACCATCCTGGGTTACTTCGACCGGCTGTTCAACGGCCGCAAGCTGAAGATCCTGGGCTACAACCGCCAGCGCATCCCGGGCAACTGGAAGCTGATGCAGGAGAACATCAAGGACCCGTACCACCCGGGCCTGCTGCACACCTGGTTCGTCACCTTCGGGCTCTGGCGCGCCGACAACAAGTCGCAGTTGCGCATGGACGAGAAGCATCGCCACGCGGCGATGATCTCCACGCGCGGCAGCGGCGGCAAGGCCGAGCAGGTGACGCAGGTCTCGAGCTTCAAGGAAGAGATGAAGCTCAACGATCCGAGGTTCATCGACATCGTGCCCGAACCTTGGTGGGGCGGCCCGACGGCGGTGATGACCACGATCTTCCCCAGCGTGATCCTGCAGCAGCAGGTCAACAGCGTCTCGACGCGGCACATCCAGCCCACCGGTCACGACAGCTTCGACTTCGTCTGGACGCACTTCGGCTTCGAGGACGACGACGAGGTGATGACGAATCGTCGCCTGACGCAGGCGAACCTGTTCGGGCCGGCCGGATTCGTCTCAGCCGACGACGGCGAGGTGATCGAGTTCTCGCAGCAGGCCTTCGAGAGCAAGCCGTTCCATCGTGCCGTGGCCGAACTCGGCGGGCGAGGGGTGGAGAACACCGAGCACATGGTCACGGAGACCCTGATCCGCGGCATGTACCGCTACTGGCGCGATGTGATGGAGGCCTGAGGCGATGGCAATCAACCTGAACTTCGAAGACTGGCTGGCCCTGACACAGCTGTACGCGGATTACGCCAGTGCCGTCGACTCCGGGAACTGGAATCTGTGGCCCGAGTTCTTCACCGACGAGTGCATCTACCGCGTGCAGCCGCGCGAGAACCACGAGCGCGGCTTCCCGTTGGCGACGCTCTCGCTGACCAGCAAGGGCATGTTGAGGGACCGTGTCTACGGCATCAAGGAGACGCTGTTCCACGACCCGTACTACCAGCGCCACGTGGTTGGATCGCCGGTGGTCCGCGAGGCGCAGGACGGACGTTACCGATGCGAGGCGAACTACGCGGTCTTTCGCACCAAGCTGTCGGACGCCTCGACCGTGTTCAACGTCGGCCGCTACCTCGACGTGGTGGTGCGCACACCCGCGGGCCTGAAGTTCGCCTCTCGCGAGTGCATCTACGACTCCGAGATGATCCCCAACTCCATCATCTACCCGATCTGAGGCACGCATGGGCACGACGAACTGGGTCGACGCGCTGTCGGCCGACGAGCTTCCCATAGACGATGTGACGGGCCTCGCGGTCGCCGGGCGCGACATCGCGATCTACACCGTAGGCGACGCGGTGTACGCGACCGACAACATCTGTACGCATGGCCACGCCCGCCTGTGCGACGGGTTCCTGGACGGCCATGAGATCGAATGCCCCTTGCACCAGGGCAAGTTCGATGTGCGCGATGGCAAGCCGACCTGCGCGCCGGTCACCGAGGCCTTGCGCAGTTACCCCGTGAAGGTCGAGGGCGGCAGGGTGTACCTGCAGATCGACTGAGCGCGGGTCCCTGTCCCGCCATTCGTTCGAACACCACCGGAGACAAGATCAAATGAAGCTCAAGACCCTCGCATTCGCCGCCGCCCTCGCCGTGAGCTCCGCTGCCCAGGCTCAGTCGGCCAAGCTCAAGGTCGGCCTGATGCTGCCGGCCACCGGCACCTTCGCCGCGCTGGGCACGGCCATCGAGAACGGCTTTCGCCTCTACGTGGCGGAGCAGGGCGGCAAGCTCGCCGGCCGCGAGATCGAGTTCGTCAAGGTCGACGACGAGAGCGATCCGGCCAAGGCCACCGACAACGTCAACAAGCTGATCAAGCGCGACAACGTCGACGTGCTGGTCGGCACGGTGCACAGCGGCGTGGCGATGGCGATGGCGAAGGTGGCCAAGGACACCGGCACGCTGCTGTTCGTGCCCAACGCCGGCGCCGACGCGGTGACCGGGCCGATGTGCGCGCCGAACATCTTCCGCTCGAGCTTCAGCAACTGGCAGCCGGGCTATGCGATGGGCGAGGTGATGGCCAAGAAGGGCCACAAGAACGTCGTCACCATCACCTGGAAGTACGCCGCCGGCGACGAGTCGGTGAAGGGCTTCAAGGAGGCCTTCGAGAAGTCCGGCGGCAAGGTGGTGAAGGAGCTCTCGCTGCCCTTCCCCAACGTCGAGTTTCAGGCGCTGCTGACCGAGATCGCCGCCACCAAGCCCGATGCGGTCTACACCTTCTTCGCCGGCGGCGGCGCGGTGAAGTTCGTCAAGGACTACGCCGCGGCGGGACTCAAGAAGAACATTCCGCTGTACGGTGCCGGCTTCTTGACCGACGGTACGCTGGAGGCCCAGGGCGCCGATGCCGACGGCCTGCTGACCACGCTGCACTATGCCGACAGCCTGAACACGCAGCGTGACAACAGCTTCCGCCTCGCCTACGCGAAGGCCTACAAGCTGCAGCCCGACGTCTACGCCGTGCAGGGCTACGACGCCGCGCAGATGCTGGGCATCGGCCTCGCGGCGGTGAAGGGCGACATCGGCAAGAAGGCCGAGTTCGCCGCGGCGATCGAGAAGGCGAAGATCGACAGCCCGCGCGGGCCCTTCAGTGTCTCCAAGGCGCACAACCCGGTGCAGGACATCTACCTGCGGCAGGTCAGCGGCAAGGAGAACAAGCTGGTCGGTGTCGCCAGCAAGTCGCTCGCCGATCCGGCTCGCGGCTGCAGGATGTAAGGCCGGCTCGCCACTCCCGATTCAACCGACCGACGGCCACCGCAACGGTGGCCGAAGGGGAAGGCTTCGCCCATGGATTTCGCCACGTTCCTCATCCAGTGCCTGAACTCGCTGCAGTACGGCCTGCTGCTGTTCCTCGTGGCCAGCGGCCTGACGCTGATCTTCGGGATCATGGGCGTCATCAACCTGGCGCACGGTAGCTTCTACATGATCGGCGCCTACATGGCCTTCGCGCTGGCGCCGGTGGTCGCGACCACCTTCGGCGGCGGCTTCTTTGCGGTGCTGCTGGTCGGCACGGTGCTCGCCGTGCTGCTGGGCTACGTGCTCGAGTGGGCCTTCTTCAGCTTCCTCTACGAGCGCGAGCACCTGCAGCAGGTGCTGATGACCTACGGCCTCATCCTGGTGTTCGAGGAACTGCGCAGCCTGCTCGTCGGTGACGACGTGCACGGCGTGCAGCCGCCGGACATCCTGGCCGGCACGCTGCCGCTGGGCGAGATGATGACCTACCCGGTGTACCGCCTGTTCGTCAGCGGCGTGTGTCTGGCGCTGGCGCTGGGCATGTGGTTCGTGTTCACGCGCACGCGGCTGGGCATGATGATCCGCGCCGGCAGCACCAACCGCGAGATGGTGCAGAGCCTGGGCATCGACATCAAATTCCTCTACCGCGTGGTGTTCGCCGCCGGCGTGGCGATCGCGGTGCTGGCCGGTATGGTGGCTGCGCCGGTGTCGAGCGTGTACCCCGGCATGGGCAACTCGGTGCTCATCATCTGCTTCGTGGTGGTGGTGATCGGCGGCATCGGCTCGATCCGCGGCGCGCTGCTGGCGGCGCTGCTGATCGGAGCGGTCGACACCTTCGGCAAGGTGCTGCTGCCGCAGGCGGCTGGCGTGCTCGTCTACGTGCTGATGGCGCTGATCCTGCTGTGGAAGCCAGACGGCCTGTTCAAAGCCGCATGAGTGCCATGAACAACCTCGACCGTTCCAAGGCCGCCTTCGTCGCCGCCTGCTTCGCGGCGCTGGCGCTGCTGCCGCTGCTGACCGGCAGCTACGGCGTCGACTTGGTCACCAAGATCATGGTCTACGCGATCTTCGCGCTGAGCCTGGAGCTGCTGGTCGGCGCCACCGGGCTCGTGTGCTTCGGCCAGGCCGCCTTCTTCGGCATCGGCGCCTATGCGGCGGTGCTGCTGTCGCCGGCCAGTGAAGCAGCGGGGCTGTGGTGGCTGCTGCCGGTGAGCATCGTGGCTGCTGCGATGTACGCACTCGCGGTGGGCGCGCTCAGCCTGCGCACCAAGGGCGTGTACTTCATCATGGTCACGCTCGCCTTCGCGCAGATGGCCTACTACGTGGTGCACGACACGCCACTGGGTGGCGGCACCGACGGCATCTACCTCTACGTCAAGCCGGCGCTGGGATCGCTGATCGATCTCGACAGTTCGCTGACGCTGTACTTCTTCACGCTGGCCTGCTTGGTGGCCGCCTTCGCCTTCCTCGCCGTGCTGCTGCGTTCGCGCTTCGGCCGCGCGCTGGCCGGCATCCGCGTCAACGAGCAGCGCATGCGCGCCACCGGCTTCTCCACCTATCCGTACAAGCTCGCGGCGTTCACGCTGTCCGGCGGCATCGCCGGGCTGGCGGGTTTCCTGTTCGCGGTCAAGGACGGCTTCGTCAACCCCGAGCTGATGAGCTGGCACCTCTCGGGCGCCGTGCTGATCATGATCATTCTCGGCGGCATCGGCCACCTGCGTGGCGCGCTGATCGGCGCCTTCGCCTTCGCGCTGCTGCAGGAGTTCTTCAAGAGCGAGGCGATCTTCGGCGCCTTCGCCAAGCACTGGCACCTGGGCCTCGGCCTGACCATCATCGCCAGCGTGGCGCTGCTGCCGCGCGGGCTGGTGGGCCTGCCGGGGCAGTGGCGCGAGCGGCTGGTGGGCCGCAACCGGGTGCCCTCGGCCAGCAAGGAGGCGCTCGGTGAAGCCTGAAGCCCAGAGCGCCGTGCTGCTGCGCGGCCGCGAGATCAGCCGCCGCTGGGGTGGCCTGGTGGCGGTGGACCGTGTCTCGATCGAGTTGGAGCGAGGCAGCGTGCATGCGGTGATCGGCACCAACGGCGCCGGCAAGAGCACGCTGATCAACATCCTCTCCGGCGAGATCCCGCCCTCGGGCGGCAGTGTCGAGCTGCTCGGGCAGGACGTGACCGGCTGGACGCAACCGAAGCGCGCCCGCGCGGGGCTGGGCCGCAGCTACCAGCGCAACACCATCTACCCGACGTTCACGGTCTTCGAGAACTGCCGCCTGGCTGCGCAGGCCCGTACCCAGAAGCCGTGGCACTGGTGGCAGGACGCGCAAGCCTGCGACGCCAGCACGACGGCGGCACGGCAGGCGGCGGCCGAGGCCGGCCTCACCGAGCTGCTCGAGCGCCCCGCCGGCCTGCTCAGCCACGGCCAGAAGCGCCAGCTCGAGATCGCGATGTGCCTGGCTACCGCGCCCGAGGTGCTGCTGCTCGACGAGCCGCTGGCCGGCATGGGTGCCGAAGAGACCGAGCGCATGCTCGCGCTGCTAGCCGAGCTGCGCGCCGAGCACGCGATCCTGCTGGTCGAGCACGACATGGATGCGGTATTCCGCATCGCCGACCGCATCACGGTGATGGTCAATGGCTGCGTGATCGCGTCCGACACGCCGGATGCGATCCGCACCAACCCGCAGGTGCAGTCGGCCTACCTGGGGCATTGATTCGAGGCACGACATGAATCACGACTATCTCCTCGAAGCCCGCGGCCTGCACGCCTGGTACGGCTCCAGCCATGTGCTGCACGGCATCGACCTAGCCATCGCGCGCGGCCAGACGCTCGGCCTGCTCGGCCGCAACGGCATGGGTAAGAGCACGCTGATCCGTACGCTGCTCGGCCATGTGGCGCAGCGCGAAGGGCACATCGCCTTGTTCGGGCAGGACGCCTCGAAGGCCAGGCCGCACCAGGTGGCACGCCTCGGCGTGGCCTATGTGCCGGAAGGCCGCGGCGTGTTCCCCAACCTGACGGTGCGCGAGAACCTGGTGATGGCCGCTCGGCCGGGCCGCGACGGGCGCAACGACTGGAACTACGAGCGTGTGCTCGACACCTTCCCGCGCCTGAAGGAGCGGCTGACGAACCTCGGCGCGCAGCTCTCCGGCGGCGAGCAGCAGATGCTGTCGATCGGCCGTGCGCTGATGACGCATCCGGAACTGATCATTCTCGACGAGGCCACCGAAGGCCTGGCGCCGCTGATCGTGGCCGACATCTGGCGTGTCATCGGCGAGATCCGCGTCAGCGGCATCGCCACGCTGATCGTCGACCGCGACTACCGCCGCGTGCTCGCGCGCAGCGACCGCGCCATCGTGCTGCAGAAGGGCCAGGTAGTGATCGAGGGCGGCAGCGAGGACGTGGCGGCGAACCCGGCGCTGGCTGGTTACCTCGGCGTTTGATGCCTCAGCCACCGTTCAGATCGGAGTTCCCCATGGCAGTTCCGCTACCGATCGCGCCCGATGCGTTTCTACCGAGGCTCTACGGCTTCTTCCGAAGCGGCACGTCCCACCGCGTGCGCATTGCACTGAATCTCAAGGGGCTTGACTACCAGCAGGTCGCTGTCGACCTCCGCAAGGAAGAACACAATGATCCAGCGTACAAGGCGATCAACCCACAGCAACTCGTTCCCGCGCTGGATATCGGCGAGACGGTGCTGACTCAGTCCCCCGCCATCCTCGAGTGGCTCGAAGAGCGGTACCCGACGCCCGCACTGTTGCCGGCCGATGCCCTGGGCAGAGCGCAGGTGCGCGCTCTGGCGGCCATCGTCGGGTGCGACATCCATCCGGTGAACAACCGCCGGATTCTCGAAGCCTTGCGGCATCGATTCTCGGCCGATCAGGCCACCCTTGATGACTGGTGCGGCACCTGGATCAGCGCCGGCTTCGATGCCTTCGAGTCGCTGGTCCAGGCCCACGGCCGGGGGCCGTTTGCTTTCGGCGAGCACCCGACGCTGGCCGACGTCTACCTGGTGCCGCAGATCGAGAGTGCGCGCCGATTCAAGGTTGATCTTGGGCGCTGGCCGAGACTGCTGGAGATCGACGCCGCCTGCGGCCCTCTCGAAGCCTTCAGGCAAGCCGCGCCGGCGCTCCAGCCTGACGCGCACTGACTGCACGGATCGAAGATCCGATACAGGCGGAGTTCCACCGCGCGTCGCTTGGATCCGGTCAGGGTGTCCAGACGGCTCAGCGGCACTACACGGCGGGAGCGTGTGCCACGCTGATCGAGTCGAAGTCCAGGTGGTGCATGTACTCGCGCGTGATCAGCAGGGCCGCAGCCACAGCACGGTCTGCGAGCACGCTCGCGTTTGAGCCCGGTGAGCCGGACGCGAGCGATACCAACTGCTGGAACATGCCTTCGATCGCGTCCCTGCTCAACGCCGAGTCCACCTCCGCGAAGCCAGGCAACAGCCGCAGCGAGGGCTCGGCCGTCGTCAGAGGGGCTCCGCTGCCGCGCGGCGGCATCGCTGCCATCAGCGCGTCTTCGACGATGTCGATCGCATGCTCGAGCTCACGGGGAGTGGGTGGATCGTGACGGAAGCAGGAGTCCGCAAGTGCCGCGGGGCTAGGCCCCGCGGTCACGGCGCTCCCGTCCTCCATGGATAGCGTGGTCACTTCCGGACCGAATGACAGGTGCATGGCAGGAGTGTCACACCGACGGCGGCGAGCCAACGGGCGATTCCAGGCAGGAGCCGATGCGGATCGCGACCCTCGAGTCCACGCCGTGTCCCAGGCCGGGAAACTCATCCAGCGTGACGCTGGCGCCGAGCGCGCGAAGGCCCGTCGCGGCGTTGCGGGCCAACTCCATCGGCATCACGCGATCCTGGTCGCCGTGCATCAGGTGCACCTGCGTGCCGAGCGGCGCACGCCGTGGCGCCAGAGCGAATCGACCCGCGATCGCGACGACGCGGCCGGCCAGCGCTGGCGCTTGCTGCGTCGACTCGAGCACCATGATCGCCCCTTGCGAGAAGCCGATCAGCGTGGTCGAACGCGGGTCGGCCCCGGCCTGTCTCTGCCACTGGGACACGGTATCGACAAAGAGCGGCATGGCCTCGGCCACGCGCTGCGGCCGGTTGGCCTCGGTGATGCCCATCACGGAGAACCACTGCCAACCGCGGCCGCTTTCCGTGGCAGACGGTGCCTGCACGCTGATCACCATGGCCAGCGGGCGCCGTTGCGCCAGGATGCTGCCGAGCGGTGCCAGATCCTGCGCACTCGCGCCAACGCCGTGGAACAGCAAGATCAGTTCGCGCGGGCCGTCGCCCGCAGCGGCGGGTTGCTGGATGATCAGTGCGTCTTGCATGGTCTGCTGCTCCCGGCGGCTGTGGTGCGGTTGGCCTACTTGCCACCAAGCCCGATCTGGGCCATGAAGTCCTGGTTGTCCCAGAACAGCCACTCGTGGTCCATCGTGCCGTCCTTCCAGTGGCCGATGGTCGCCATGCCGATGGCGAAGCGCTTTCCGGTCGGCGGAATCGACGTTCCATCGGGTCTCGGCATAGGCTGGGTGAAGGTGCCAGTCATCACGCCAGTCACCGCGGTCCAGGTGCCCGAGCCGAAGCGGATCGGGTGGGTCTGGATCGCGATGTCGGGGGCGAACACGAAGAGCGCCTTCAGGTCTTCGATGTGCTTGTCGATGCCGCGTGTCTCGTGGCCGTCGGGCCAGGTGACGACGATGTCCTTGCCGTGGCTCTCATGCAGCCGATCCCACTTCTGGTTGCTGAAGACGTCGAAGTCCAGCGTGTCGAAAGTCTTCAGGTGGCGCTCGACCTTCGGCGCCTGAACTTCGGGCTTGGGCGGCGGGGTGGTCGGGTTCTCGGCAAGCGTCTGTGCCGACGCGGCAAGAGAGGTCAGGGCGAAGGCCGCGATGAGCACGGCGGGGAGTCGCGTTCGAGTGGACATGGTCGTTCCCGGTGTTGGCAGTGAGGGTCGTGACGGGTGGCGTCAGGCCTTGCGGATCCAGGTCGGCGCGATCGCGGTGCCGAGGCCGGCGCCGTAGCCGAGATAGATGTTCAAGCCAGCCAGCGGCTCGAGGTAGCGGGCGTTCTTCAGGCCGCCGGCGTCAATGACCGTGAAGCCCATGCTCTCTGCCAGCGTGGTCGCGACCTGCTTGGCGCGTGCGCTGTCGCTGGCGACGAAGACGCTGGCCTTCTGGCCGTTGCCGAAGTCCGCGCCATCGGCCAGTACCTGGGCGAACAGCGTGTTGAAGCCCTTGACGACTTCGGCGCCCGGCACGGCCTGGGCGATTTCCTCGGCGGCCGAGGTGCTGTGGCCCAGCGTCAACCCCATGTAGTCGGCGGTCAGCGGGTTGGTGATGTCGATGACGACCTTGCCTTGCAGGTCGCCAACGGACTTGAGCGCTGCGGCGGCGTCGGCAAAGCCCGTGGCGAGCACGACGGCATCGGCGTCGACTGCCGAGTTCGCCACATCGACGGCGCGCGCGCCGGGATTCGCGGCGGCGACTTGCGCCGCCTTGCTGCCGCTGCGCGCGGCGACGCTGACCTGATGGCCGGCGCGGGTGAGTTGCTTGACGAACGCCGAACCCATGTTGCCGGCGCCGATGACGGTGACTTTCATGCTGTGACTCCTGTCGTGGATGCAGCGGGCTGCTGCGATGCCAAGACTTTAGAAGTTCAACTACTTGAGATAAATATGCCAACAGAAGATGATCTGTCTCGCATAGTTGAACAATACGATATGGACAAGTTCGCTGCGGTACAGGCCTTCGTCGCGGTAGTCGACGCTGGCAGTTTCGTGAAGGGCGCCGAGGCCATCGGGCAGTCCAAGGCCGGTGTCTCGCGCTACGTGGGCGAACTCGAGGCCCAACTGGGCGTGAGATTGCTGAATCGAACGACACGCCGGCTGTCGCTGACCGAGGAAGGCGAGGTGTTCCACTCCCGCTGCAAGGAGTTGCTGGCGCAGTTCTCCGAGGCCGAGGCCGAGATCACGGCGCACTCGGGCAGTGCCGTCGGACAGCTGAAGATCAACGTCCCTGTGACTTTCGGCCAGCTCCACCTCGCGCCCTTGTGGCCAGCGTTCCTGAAGCAGCACCCGAGGGTGACGCTCGACGTGACCTTGGCCGATCGCTTCGTCGACCTGGTCGAAGAAGGCTATGACCTGGCCGTGCGCATTGCCAGACTGCCGAGTTCATCGCTGATCAGTCGCAGGCTGGGCTCGACACGGCTGCTGCTGTGCGCCTCACCCGACTACTTGCGCGAGAGGGGACGCCCTGCGCATCCGTCGGAGCTCGCTACACACGATGTGGTGGCCTACAGCCTGTTGGCCACGGGCGAGAGCTGGGAATTCGATGGGCCCGAGGGGCCGGTGATCGCCCGCGTCAACCCGAGGTTGCGCACCAACAGCGGCGAGACCTGCTGCGCGGCTGCCATTCGGCACCAGGGCATCGTGCTGCAGCCTTCGTTCCTGGTCGCGCCGTTCCTGCAGTCCGGCGAACTGGTCGAGGTGTTGCCTCATTTCCGCTCGATCGAGCTGGGCATCTACGCCGTCTATCCATCGCGCCGGCATGTCACGGCCAAGGTGCGGCTGATGATCGACTATCTCGTGGCGGCGTTCCGGACGCCGGCCTGGCTGGCATAGCTGCCGGATCGCCCGGATCGCGGCGAGCGATTCTGTCGCCTGCTGATCTCGACCAGCGGCAAGCAGGGAAGTTGAAACCAGTGGTGTCTGGGTTACGCCGCTCGCGAGACATCGCTGGCGCCCCCTGAATGTCGCGAGACGAATCGGGACGATCGTTGGCGATGAGCAGGGCGGCTGGTGCCGGGCGGACTGCGTTGGCACGATGCAGCCATGCGCATGCCGTGGGTCAAGCAGAGGGAGAAGGGCGAGCAGCTCGATCTGCTCGAGTCCGAGCCGGCAGCTGCGGGTGCGGCGCCACCCACGGAGGCCTCACCCGAACAAACCACCGGCCAACCTCTCCTGGTCGCCACGTCTGCACTCCACGAGGATCCCAGCAATCCACGCACGGAGTTGCCCGAGGATGAGCTGGCCGAGCTGGCCGAAGACATCCGCCAGCGCGGCATCTTGCAGCCCATCGTCGTCCATCCGCCCGACGGGGAAGGGCGCTATCGCATCCACTTCGGAGCTCGCCGCTGGCGTGCGGCGCAGCTTGCGGGGCTGGAGGTGGTGCCTGTCGTGGTGCGCGACGCACCCGCCGACCCGTATGCCCAAGTGGCAGAGAACCAGAAGCGGCACGGGTTGACGCCTCTCGACCTGGCGCGCTTCATTCGCGGCCGCATCAATGCCGGCGAGTCGAACTCCGAGGTGGCCCGGCGGCTGGGCATCAACCTGACCACGGTAGCGCATCACCTGTCGCTGCTTGACTTGCCATCGGTGCTCGACGAGGCGATGAGGGCCGGGCGATGCACTTCGCCGCGAACGCTGCACGAGTTGGGCCGGCTGCACGATCGCCACCCCGAGCACGTCGAGGACCTGCTCGATGGCTCGGTGCCTGTCACCCGGGAGGCGGTGACGGCGCTGCGTGAGAGGGTCGACTCGATCTCGCCCGCGGACCCAAGGCGGCTGATCGGGCAGGCAATGGTGGCATGTGACCGGCTGGAGAAATTGCTTGCCGGCATCGACCTGCAGCGGGCCACCTGCGATCGTTCCGACCTGAAGGCGTTGCGGACGAGGCTGGCGGTCCTTTCCGGATGGTCGGGCGGTGGGTCTGACGGTCAGACTTCATGAATCCGGCTCGTACATCCGTCCCCGAGGTTCTTGGCCCGGTTGCGTTGCGGTCGTGTTCCGCATTCGTTTCGGACGGGTTCCACTTCCGGTTCGCTCTCGTTCCAGTTCTTGTTCACTTCTTGTTCAGTCTTTGTGCACCCGCTGGTCAGTTTGTGCAATCGACCTGCGGGGGAGCTGTCCTTGACCGCGAGGAGCATGCGTCGGAGAGGCCCAAGAGACTGTCTTTGAACGTAGGGCAGGATAGGCTGGCCGCCAGCAAACGGATGCCATGCGGCATCTGGCGCGAGGTTCGACGTGGCGGGCACCTCGCGTGATCGCGTGACGATCGACCTGCGCGGCATCGGCGATGCCGTCCGCGCCGCTGCCGCCGTTCGCGACATGGGCGTTGCACAACTCGTCCGCCGCGCCTTGGTGATGAGCCTCGACCTCCGCGCGACGGCGGCAGTCGCACCGATGGAGCGGGGGTCTGACGGTCAGACCCCGCACCAGGTCCCGACCCGAGAGACCGCCAAGCTGACGCTGCGACTCTCCCGAGCCCACGCCGACGCACTCATGATGAACGCTGGCGCGCTCGGCCTGTCCTACGGCGACTACGTGGGGCGACTCGTGGCCGGCAGTCGTCTGCCGCAGCCCGTTGCCGAGCGCCAGGCTGATCGCGCGGCACTGCTCGCGTCCAACGACCGCATGGCCGCGCTGTCGACCGATCTCGTCGCGCTGGTGACGTTGCTGCGCCAGGCGAAGGTCGAGCAGGCCAAGCCGTACCGCGACCGCCTCGAAACGGCCGACGCGGAGATTCGCCGCCACCTCGATCGGGCCTCGGCGCTGATCGACCGCCTATGAGGGAGAACTGCCATGCCCAGCACCATCGACGGTCTGCTCGTGCAATGGGGCGACCGGCTGTTCTACCCGTCGAACCGCATGACGGCGTCTCGCACGCCGGTGCTGACCGATGCCGCCGTGCGGCAGCGGGCCCAGGTCCTGCGTCAACGCATCCGCGCGACGGTCGAACGCCGCGCGCCGCAGGTGATGGTCAAGGTCACCGGCGGCGGGCGTGGCATGGGCGCCATCGCGGCGCACCTGCGCTACATCGCGAAGTCGGGAAGGCTTCCGATCGAGGATGACCGCGGTGCCGTGCGCGAGGGCAGGGAGGCCTTGCTTACGATCGCCGATCAATGGCGGTTCGGCGGCACTCGCATCCCCGAGGTCAGCGAGCGCCGCGAGGCGTTCAACGTCATGCTGTCGATGCCCACGGGCACCGATGCCCGGGTGGTGCGACAGGCGGCGCGCGAGTTCGCCAAGGCCGAACTGGCGATTCACCGCTACGTCATGGTCCTGCACACGCACCAGGCCAACCCGCACGTGCACATCAGCGTGCGTGCGGAGGGCCGCGACGGCAAACGCCTGAACCCGCGCAAGGAAGACCTGCACCGCTGGCGCGAGACCTTTGCCGAGAAGCTGCGCGACTGGGGCATCGAGGCCGAGGCCTCTTCGCAGGCCACGCGAGGCGTCACCCGACGCAGCCTGCACGGCTGGGAGCGCCAGCCCGGTGCCGCCGCGCGAATAGGCAAGCGGCGGGGCGAGCACAAGACCGGGCCGGCAGCCCGCGCCACGCGCTCGGGGGCGCTCAAGGCCTGGGCCGAGATCGCCAAGGCGCTGGCGGCATCGCCCGACCCGGCTGACCGCACGCTCAGCAAGAGCATCGTCGCCTTCGTGATGCAGACGGAGGTCGCGCAGGCCGTGCAGCGCATGCGTGCTGCGCAGCGACAGACGGAGCTGCCCAGCATGAGCATGGATCGCGCGCGGCCCGCCCAACGGGTGCCGCCGGAGCCCATCCGCGGACCGGACATGAGCCGCTGACGGGGGAAAGGCCACTCACGTCCTCGCCGCCGGACGGGCTCGGGGGCAGGCCGCTGGAACAGCCACCTGCCTGCGAGCCCGAGCGTAGGGCGCGCCTGGCCGCGTCCAGGGTCCGCTTCGCCGGGCCATGCCCGCCCTGGACTCAGCCCGCCGCGCGAGTGGGATGCCGAAGGATCATGGCCGGTTCGTTGCTCCCAGGGTTCGACGGGAGTGCGCACTGCAGGACGACCGCAGTGGAGTCCAGATCGAGCGCGCATCGCCGAGACTCGTCGCCGTGGCGGGTGGGATCCGCAAGCGACCGTGGCGGTCTGCCCCAGGTGGCCGCAACAAGGTGAGGCTTCTAGCAAGCGCAGACGGCCCCTCGCGTGGTCTGTCCGGTTCCGCTTCCGTGCACTGTCCCGAGTCGCAGAGAGTCCGGTGATTGCGCAGAGGTGTCGCTGAACGCCTACAGGTCGATCTCCAGATCGGAGCTCCCTCACGGCCACGCGCGGAGATTCGTAAGTTCCCGTGTTAGAGGGCCCACAATTGCCCACAGGGGTGCTTCCTTGAGGCAGGGCTCAAGCGCCGACACTCCAACCTATTCGGGGGGGGGGCGTGATGAAACTCAAGGAAGTGCTGGTCATCGACGACAGCGATGCCGATCTGCTGTATGCGGAGATCATTCTCAACAAGGCAGGCATCGCCGACGAAGTCAAGCCGTTCGGCACTGCGCAGGAAGCGCTGGACTTCCTTCAGCGACCCGAGGGCCACGATGCGGACGAGCGCCCGCGAGATCTACTGGGGAGAACCGAACGACAAGGTTCTGGGCCGCTCGTGGGCCGAGAACTTTCCTGCGGAACCCTACGAGTCGGTGGTGCGCCCGCTCTTCGAACTGGCCCGTGCAGGCCAGGTGGCGCGGCGTCTGGTCGACTTCGACTACCCCGTGCGCGGACGGCGGACCATCGAGATGCTGATGCAACCGGCGCTGGACGAAGAAGGGCATCAGATCGGCGTGCTCTATTGCGGCACCGACGTGACGGATCTCGAAACGTCACGCCGTGAATTGCAGCGAGTGGCAGACGAACTCAGCAGCGCCAACCACAGCCTCGAGCAGTTCGTGCGCATCTCGTCGCACGACCTGCGCGAACCCCTCAACACCATCGTTCAGTTCTGCAACCTGATCACCGCGGAACAGGCAACTCGGCTCGACGACTCCGGCCGGCTGTACTTCTCGCAGGTCAGCGCGGGCGCGGCACGCATGAAGACGATGCTCGACGATGTGCTGGCCTTCGTGCGCCTGGACGAAGCACCGGTGCGTGCCCCTGAGCGCGTCGACCTCGATCGACTGGCAGGTGATGTAAGCGTCGCCCTGACGGCGCAGATTCAGAACGCTGGCGCACAGGTCGAGATCGGGCCACTCGGCTCGGTGACAAGCCAAGCGACGCTGCTCTCGCTCGCGTTGCAGAACCTTGTCTCGAACGCGATCAAGTTCATGGCGCCGGGACGGTCACCGGTGGTGAAGATCGCCGCCACTCGCGCGGATGGCGAGCTTCGATTGAGCGTCTCGGACAACGGGATCGGCATCGATGCCCGTCGATTCGAGGAGCTTGGCACGCCGTTCAGGCGGCTTCACTCTCGCCGGAAGTACGAGGGGACCGGCCTCGGCCTTGCAATCTGCCGGCGGATCGCCGAGCAGCTCGGCGGGCGCCTGGAGATCGAGTCGGCGCCCGGGCAGGGGAGCGTCTTTACTGTCGTCATTTGCGGTGTCGACTGAACAGGACTGGACCGCCACGTTTTGGTGCGAGGAGCGACGTTGAGGCACAGTCAGACGAGGGCCGCGAAGCGTTTCGAGTCGGCTGAAAAGAGGTAACTTTCCAGACAGGGGAACAGGCCGGGGGAACAGAGTCGGACTGTCCAACCAAAGTCAAGCATCGGCGCGGCTTCCCAGCCGACGTTCGAACCCCTCCGGGCGGCCACTCCCGGTGGACCCGCAGACTCAGCGCCGGTAGCCCGGATCCTTCGCGTCGACCAGCCGCTGCAGCGCCGTGAAGCCGTCTTCGCCCGCGCCGTACTTCGGATTGAAGTTCAGCGCATCGCGCACACAGGCCTCGAGCACCGCCACCGGGATCGGCCGCAGCGCACCCTTGCCCTGCGAAGCCAGTTGCACCTCGCAGGCGCGCTGCACCACCCACATGTAGGCGAAAGCCTGCGGCAGCGTCTGGCCGATCACCACCGGCCCGTGGTTGCGCAGCAGCAGCACCGGTTTGCCGCCGGCACTGGCGAGGATGCGCTGGCCCTCTTCGAGGTGCACCGTGATGCCCTCGAACTCGTGGTACGCCACTTTGCCCCACAGCTGCGCGGCGTAGAAGTTGGTGAAGGACAGGCCGTCTTCCAGGCAGCACACCGCCATCGTCGGCGTGGTGTGCACATGCATCACGCAATGCGCGTCGGGCAGCGTGGCGTGGATGGCGCCGTGGAAGGTGAAGCCGGCCGGGTTGATGGGCCAGTCGCTGTGGCCGATGATCTTGCCGTTCACGTCGACCTTGACCAGGTTGGATGCAGTCACCTCGCCGTAGTGCAGGCCGAAGGGGTTGACGAGGAACTGGCCGCCCTCGCCGGGCACGCGCAGCGACAGGTGGTTGTAGATCAGCTCGGTCCAGCCCAGGTGGTCGAAGATGCGGTAGGCAGCGGCGAGCTGCACGCGGGCATCCCATTCCGCGGCGCTGAAGCGTTCCGGGCGGGCGAAGGCGGGGGCGGGCGAGCTCATGGCGGTTCCTCAGGCGAAGCGGAAAGACACGGTGCCCAGCGCGCCGTAGTCGGCGTGCAGGCAATCGCCGGCAACGGCCGGCGTGGGGCGGGTGAAGGAGCCGGCCAGCACCACGTCGCCGGCATTCAGGCGCTCGTCGTGCGGCGCGATCTTGTTGGCCAGCCAGGCCACGCCGGTGGCGGGGTGGTTGAGCACGCCGGCGGCCAGGCCGGTCTCCTCGATCACACCGTTCTTGAACAGCATCGCGCCGACCCAGCGAAGGTCCAGCGCGTCGGGCTTCACCGGCCGGCCGCCGAGCACGATGCCGGCGTTGGCGGCGAAGTCGCTGATGGTGTCGAACACCTTGCGCGGCGCCTTCGTCTCGCGGTCGAACTGCTCGATGCGTGCGTCGATGATCTCCAGCGCCGGGCACACGTAGTCGGTGGCGGCGAGCACGTCGAACAGCGTGGTGCCCGGGCCCTGCAGCGGCCGGCCGAGCACGAAGGCGAGCTCCACCTCGACGCGCGGCGCGATGAATCGATCGATCGGGATGTCGCCGCCCTGCGCGAAGAACATGTCGTCCATCAGCGGCGCGTAGTCGGGCTCGTCGATCTGGCTGGACAACTGCATCGCGCGCGACGTGAGGCCGATCTTGCGGCCCTTGATGCAACGGCCGTCGGCCAGCTCCAGCGCCACCCAGGCGCGCTGGATCGCGTAGCCGTCGTCGATGCTCATCTGCGGATACTGGCGCGAGAAGTGGCGCAGCGGCGTGCGCGCCTTGCGTGCGTCGTAGAGCTGGCGGGCCAGCGCGGTGATGGTGGCGGTGTCGAGCATGGCTCAGCCCTTGGCGAACAGCGGATGGAGGTTGCCGAACTTGGCATCGAACACCTCGTTGCCGACGTCCACCTGCAGCGTCAGGCCGACGGCGCGGCGCGCCAGCACGGGGGCGAAGTGCCGCTTCGCCGCGTCGGCGAGCGCCTGGCCGGCGGCCTGTTGCACGGCCTCGCTGCGGCCGCGGCCCATGCGCAGGTTGAACCAGCAGAACGCGTGATCGCCGGAGCCGTCGGCCACCGCGAAGTGCGCCGCCGGGTAGGCCAGCACACGCGTGCCGCCGGTCGGGAAGACCTGTGCGCCGGCTTCGTCGCGCACCGTGAGCATCGCGTCGGCGAGGGCGCGGCACAGCGCCGTCATGTCGGTCTCGGCTTCGAGGTTGGGCGTGTAGAGGATGACGAGGTGCGGCATGGCGGCTCCGGGGTCACAGCCGCGTGGCGATCGAGGTGTAGCCCTCGGCGCTGGACGCGACCGGCGCCGGGATCGCCGCACCCGATTGCGGCGTGACCGGGAACACGGCGTTGATCTGCCCGGTGCCCGAAGCGCCGAAGTAGGGCGTGACGATCTCCGCCGGCGCGTCGTAGCCGCTCCAGCCGAGGGCGCCCATCAGCATGGCGGTGTCGTGCATGAAGCCTTCACCGTGGCCCTTGGCGGCGTACTCGGGCAGCATGCCGCAGAAGGTCTTCCAGTCGCCGCGCTTCCAGATCTCGACCACCTCGTGGTCCAGCGCCTGCAGGAAGGGGCTCCAGATCTTGAACGCGAACTCCGGCGCGAGGCCGTTCTGCGCGAAGCGGTGGCTGAGCGAGCCGCTGGCGAGAAAGGCCACCGTGCCGTCGTAGTGCTGCTCCACCGCGCAGCGCATCGCCCAACCCAGCCGCGCGCTGTCGTTCAAGTAGTGCGCTTGGCACAGCGCCGACACCGACACCACCTTGAAGTGCCGGTCCTCGTTCATGTAGCGCATCGGCACCAGCGTGCCGTACTCCGGTGCCAGCGTGGTGTGCTCGTGCGCCAGCGTTTCGACGCCCCTCTCATTGGCCACCCTGGCGAGCAGTTGCCCGAGCGCCGGGTTGCCGGGGAATTCGTAGCCCAGGTTGGCGATGAAGTGCGGCAGCTCGTTGCTGGTGTACAGGCCCTTGAAGTGCGCCGCGCAGTTGACGTGGTAATTGGCGTTGACCAGCCAGTGCGTGTCGAACACGACGATGGTGTCGACGCCGAGCGCGCGGCAGCGGCGGCCGATCTCCTTGTGCCCGTCGATCGCATCCTGCCGCGTGCCCTTGCGCGGGCCGTCGAGCTCGCTGAGGTACATCGACGGCACATGCGTGATCTTGGCGGCGAGTGCCAGCGTGCCCATGCTCAGGCCCCCCAGTGAGGAATGTGATGCGAGCCCAACGACACGGCCACGTTCTTCGGCTCGAGGAACACTTCGTAGCTCCAGGTGCCGCCCTCGCGCCCGGTGCCGCTGGCCTTGGTGCCGCCGAAGGGCTGGCGCAGATCGCGCACGTTCTGGCTGTTGACGAAGCACATGCCCGCCTCGATGGCCGCGGCGACGCGGTGCGCGCGGCCGAGGTTCTCGGTCCAGACGTAGCTCGACAGGCCGTAGGCGACGTCGTTGGCGATGCGGATCGCGTCGGCTTCGTCGTCGAAGGGGATCAGGCAGGCCACCGGCCCGAAGATCTCGTCCTGCGCGATCTTCATGCGGTTGTCGACATCGGCGAACACCGTGGGCCGCACGAAGTTGCCACGCGCCAGGTGCGCCGGCAGATCCGGTGCATCGAGCCCGCCGCACAGCAGCGTGGCACCTTCCTTCGGGCCCAGCTCGATGTAGCTGCGCACCTTGGCCAGATGCGCCTGGCTGATCATCGGGCCGACGATCGTCTTCTCGTCCAGCGGGTCGCCCACCGTGATGCGACGGGCCCGCTCGGCGAACCTCTGCGCGAAGTCGGCGTAGATCGATTTCTGCACCAGGATCCGGCTGCCCGCGGTGCAGCGCTCGCCGTTGTTGCTGAAGATCATGAACACGGCGGCGTCGAGAGCTCGCGGCAGATCGGCGTCGTCGAAGACCACGAAGGGGCTCTTGCCGCCGAGCTCCATGCTGAACTTCTTCAGCCCGGCGGCCTGCACGATCCGGTTGCCGGTGACCGTGCTGCCGGTGAAGGAGATGGCGCGCACGTCGGGGTGGGCGACCAGCGGTTCGCCGGCTTCGCGGCCGTAGCCATGCACGATGTTGAGCACGCCGGCCGGGATGCCAGCCTCCAGCGCCAGTTCGCCCAGGCGCGCCGCACTCATCGGCGACAGCTCGCTCATCTTCAGCACGGCGGTGTTGCCGAAGGCCAGCGCGGGCGCCACCTTCCACGTGGCCGTCATGAAGGGCACGTTCCACGGGCTGATCAGCGCACACACGCCCACCGGGTGGTACAGCGTGTAGTTCAGGTGCGTGGGCGTCGGGTAGGTGTGGCCGTCCACGCGCACGCACATCTCGGCGAAGTAGTGGAAGTTGTCGGCCGCGCGCGGCACCAGTTGCTTGCCGGTCTGCGCGATCACCTGGCCGGTGTCTTGCGTCTCGGTGCGCGCGATCTCCGGCACGTGCGCGGCGATCAGTTCGCCGAGCTTGCGCATCAGCTTCGCGCGTTCGGGGGCAGGCAGGCCAGCCCACTTCGGGAAGGCCGCCTTCGCGGCGGCCACCGCGGCGTCGACCTCGGCGGCACCGCCTTGCGCCACTTCGGCGAGCACCTCCTGTGTCGCCGGGTTGACGGTCTCGAAGCGGTTGCGGCTGTCCACCGGCTTGCCGGCGATCAGGTGCTGGATTTGCATGGAAGAAGGCTCCTGGCGGCCGCGCTCAGCGGCCGAAGATGTCGTCGCCGGCGATCGTGTTGACGAGGCGGCCGATGCCGTCGATCTCGGTCACCACTTCGTCGCCTTCGTTGACGTTGACCACGCCGTCGGGCGTGCCGGTGAGGATCACGTCGCCCGGTCGCAGCGTCATGAAGCCGCTGAGGTATTCGATCAGCGCCGGGATGTCGTCGATCATGTCGGCGGTGTTGCCCTGCTGCGTGACCACGCCGTTGACCAGGGTGCGCAAGGCCAGCGCATGCGGCCCGGGCACGTCGGCCGCGTCGACGAACCAGGGCCCGAGCACGGTGCCGCCGTCACGGTTCTTCACGCGAAGGTTGGGCCGGTACCAGTTCTCGAGGAAGTCGCGGATGGCGTAGTCGTTGCACACGGTGTAGCCGGCCACGTGCTGCATCGCCTCGGTGCGCGACACCCGGTGCGCAGGCTTGCCGATGACCACGGCGAGCTCGCACTCGTAGTGCATGAAGGCCACACCGCGCGGGCGCCGCGTGACGCCGCGGTGACCGATGAGCGAGCCGGGGCCTTTCAAGAACACCAGCGGTTCGTCCTTGGCCGTGACGGTCAGCTCCCTGGCGAGCTCCTTCACGTGGTCGGCATAGTTCAGGCCCAGCGCGATGATCGTGCCCACCTCGAAAGGCGGCAGCCACACCACCTCGTGCTCGGCGAGCACGCGGCCGTCGGCCAGTTGCAGCCCGCGCTCGTGCGGATGTGCGTCGTGGATGGCTCCGGCATGGGCCACGCGGGCAGTCTTCATGTGCAGGCCTCGTCGGTCTCGGCGACCAGCCGGCCTTGCAGGCGGCCCAGCCCGGCGCATTCGAGGGCGAACGATTCACCGGCGCATCCCTGCGGCGCGCCCGCCGACACGCCCAGCATCAGCACGTCGCCGGCCTGCAGCGTCATGAACTCGGTGACGTCCTGCAGCAGTGTCGCCACCGGGCGCACCATGCCGGCCGTGCGCGCCACATGCGCCGGGCGATCGCCCACCGTCACGCGGATCTGCAGCGCATCGGCATCGGCCAGCGCATCGCGCCGCGCCACCGGGCCGAGCAGGCAAGAAGCATCGCGGGCGCGCAGGCGCACGTTGGGGCGGTAGTAGTTGCCGTGCGGCACGCACAGGTCGGCCACCAGCACCCAGCCCGCGACGAAGTCCAGTGCCTGGCCGGCCGCCACGCGGCAGGCGCTGCGGCCGATGACGATGCCCAGCGACGCGCCGATTTCCATTCGCCCGGCATCGCCCGGCACGGCCACGGCCGCGCCGTCGGCGGCCAACGTATTGCGCGGCTTCACGTAGAGCACCGGCGCGCGCGGCGCGGCCTTGTACGGCGGTGCGTTCACGGCCTCGCCCAATGCCGCGAGCGAAGCCGGATCGTTCAGCAACGTGCCGTACACCACCCCGGAAAGCCGCCAGGGCGCGATATCCAGATCGGGCAGGCGGGGCGATGGCATGGGCTGCGGCTGGAGCAGATTGCTAAGATGTTAGCAATGTAGTCGCTCAGATGTGAACGAGTCAAGTACGATCCGCCCATGGCCCCGCCCGCCCGACGCACCCGCGCTGCTCCTGGCTTCAAGCACCGCAACCTGCCGCTGCTGCTGCTGCAGGCCCGCGAGCGCGTCATCGGGCGATTCCGGCCGCTGCTCAATGCCAACGGCATCACCGAGCAGCAGTGGCGCATCGTGCGAGCGCTGCTCGAGACGGGGCCGCTGGAGCCGCGCGAGATCGTCGCGGTGTGCGGCATCTCCAGCCCCAGCCTGGCCGGCGTGCTGGCGCGCATGGAGGAGCTGGGCTTCGTGACGCGCGAGCGTCTGGACCACGACCAGCGCCGCATGCTCGTCTCGCTGACGGCGAAGAGCCGCGCGCTGGCGTCCCGCATGGCGCCGCAGGTCGAGGCCGCCTATGCCGAGCTCGAGGGCGTGCTCGGAGCGCCGTTGCTGCAGCGCCTCTACGCGGTGCTCGACGAGCTGGTCGCGACGCTCGAGCCCGCGGCCGACGACGGCAACGGCGCCTGAGCGCCGGTGGCCGTCACAGCGCCTCGAGGTTCGGCCCGCGCAGGCCCACCAGCAGCGCCTTGCCGCTCGCGTCGACGCGGAACTCGCCGTACTTCGCAGGCTGCCAGCGCTGCGCTTCGCCTTCGCGGAAGAACCAGGCGTCGCTGACGAGGATCCAGCGGCCATCCTTCGGCGTCAGCTCGAAGCGGAATTCCTCGGCGGACAGCGGCGTGGCGTCGTCCAGCCGCACGAGGGTGGCCACGCCGCGTTCGTCGCGCCGGGCGATCATGCGCGGCCTCTGGTTCGTCGTCAGGCCGTCCAGCCGCACCTGCACTTCGCCGGGCATGCGGAAGTTCAGGCGCATGAAGTCGCCCTGCATCAGCGAGCGCGGGTCCACCGGCGCCAGCTCCACGAAGACCGGTTGGCCGTGGGCGATCAGGTTCTCCTTCTGCCAGATGCCGCCGTTGGCCACGGCCAGCACGGCGACGACGCTGGCAGCGATGCCCCAGCGCGCCGCGCGGCTGCCGCCCGCATCGTGGCCCGACACGGTCTCTTGTGAGGCGCGGTGGACCGCACCGGCCCACCAGCCCAGGGCACCGAGCACGGCCCCGGCGCCCACCAGCACGGCGGCCTTGGTCGCCAGCGGCCAGTCGAGCTGATAGTAGAAGGCGCCGACGATCCAGGCCGCGGCCACGCCGGCGGCGGCAGCGAGCCGCCAGCGCGCGCTGGTGGCGCAGACCGCGAGCGCGAGCAGCGCGGCACCGAGCGCCGGCATGAACCAGGCCAGCGCCACCAGCACGACGCCGACGCCGGCGTAGGCCGGTCGGCCCAGGCCCGGCCAACGGCGCACGGCCCACCACATGCCGGCCAGCGCCAGCACCGCGGACAACGCCTGGCGAAGCCCCAGCGACCAGGCGGCCGGTGCCCGTCGGCCGAGTTCGCGTGCCACCTCGCCGACGAAGCCGCCGCCCAGGCTGCCGCCCACCAGGAAGGTCATGCCCGACCACCAGGCCAGGCCGGCCAGCGTGGCGAGCAGCCAGCCCGCGGCGATGGATTCGAGCGCGGCGGCCATGCGCGCCAGCGCCGCGCCGCGCAGCCCCTGGTGCTGCAGCCACAGCGCGAGCAGCCAGACGGCAGCGGCGAGATGCCAGCTGAGCCAGAAGCGGTCGAGCGCCATGCCGCCATCGAAATTCCAGCGCGATGGCGAGCCGGCGACGACGAACAGGATCGCCGCCGCTGCGCCGAGCAGCACGCGCAGCCAGGGGCCGCGCACCAGCAGCGCCACGATCAGCGAGACCAGGCAGAGCACAGCCGAGCCGGTCGTGTGGTGCAGATCGCGGAACAGGCCGAAGCCCAGCGATCCGCCGCCCACCAGCAGGGCCGGCACGGCCAGCTGCTCGACGAACAGCGGCACCGAACGCGAGCGCAGCACCACCACCGCGCCGGCCAGCATCAGCGTGCCGATGAAGTAGGGCCCGGCACTGCGGCTGATCAGGTCGCCCAGCAGCATGCCGACCATGCCCAGCAGCGGCAGCGTGGCGAGCCAGGCGCCCAGCGCGGTCAGCAGCACCACCGGCCAGGGGCGTTCGTTGTCGTCCGGCGCGCGCGCCGTGGCCGGCAGCAGGCCTTCGGCGATGCCGGCCTGCAGCACGGCGTCGAGGGATTGGCGACTCATGACGAGGCTCCTTGCGATGCGTGGTGGCGCGACAGGCGCAGCACACCGTTCACGCTGGCCGCCAACAGGCCGGCTGCCACGGCGCCCAGAAGAAACAGGCTGCCGATGGCGTCGCCGCCACGCGAGTTCTCGAACAGCAAGCGCCCGAGACCGGCGACCAGCAGCGTGTTCAGCCCCAGGGCCACGGCGCTGAGCGCGAAGACGTCGAAGCTGCTGCGTGCCGCGAAGGCCGCGGCCGCCACCGCCAGCACGATCAGGCCGAAGGCGTAGTGCGTGCCGACCGAGCGCGAGAACAGGCCGCCCAGCGCGGTCAGCGTGATGATCACCACCGCCAGCGTCGCCGCCGTGCGCAGGGCCCAGACACCGGCGCCGGTGAACCGTTGCAGCGGCGAACTCAGAAAGCCGAGCACCAGCAGCGCGGCGGACCAGCCGGCCAGGTGCGCTGCGAGGTCGCCGGGTTCGACGCGCCAACGGTGGCCCGTGTGCGCATGCACCCACAGCGAGATCGCCGTCATGACGATCAGCGCCCACGGCGACCACAGCAGATCCGAGCGCAGGCCCAGGCACAGCGGCAGCGTCAGTACTGCCCACAGCGCGAACAGCTGCCAGGGGTCGGCGCCGGTCTGGTAAGTCTGGCCGAAGTAGGCGAACAGCCCGCCGGTGGCGAGAAGGGCGACCAGCGACAGCGCGGCGCGAGCGCCGGCGCGCCAGAACGCGCCCAGTCCCATCGCGACGATGGCGCTTTCGAGCACGGCGAAGCGGCCGAAGCGGCCGAGCGTCTCCCAGTTCGCCGCGATCCAGAAGATCAGCCCGAGGCCGCCGAGCGCGGCGGCCAGCCCCGCGATGCCGATCGGCAGCCAGCGCGACAGCGATTCGGGTTGGCGATGAAAGCCCGCGAGTGCTTCGAGCCGCCGCGAGGCGTCATCCTCCAGCCGGTGTTCGGCGGCGAGTTCGTACAGCGCCAGTCTCAAGTCCATCGATCCTCCCCAGGTGTGTGATGGCGCAGGCATCGTAGCCTCGCGCAGGCCGAGCAATCGGGGCGAGATGGAGTTGGCCACCGGGCAACACCGGCGGTGGCGTGGCGCGATACCGCGCGGAGGATGGCGTCAGCGCTTCTGGTACTGGGTGGCGCCGAACAGCGCTTCGCGCGCCTTGTCGTCGACCAGGGGCTTGCGCTGGTTGGCCAGCACCTCGACGCCGCGCTGCACGGCCGGGCGGTGGCCGATCTCGTCGAACCAGCCCTTGAGGTGCGGGTGGTCGTTCCAGTCGATGCCTTGGTTCTTCCAGGAGCGCAGCCAGGGAAAGATGGCGATGTCGGCGATCGAGTATTCCGGCCCGCCGATGTACTTGCTCTTCGCCAGGCGCCGGTCCATCACGCCGTACAGGCGCTTGGCCTCGTTGGTGTAGCGGTCCACGGCGTACGGAATCTTTTCGGGCGCGTAGATGCGGAAGTGGTGCGCCTGGCCGAGCATCGGGCCGACGCCACCCATCTGGAACATCAGCCACTCCAGCACCTCGTACTTGCCGCGCGTGTCGGCCGGCAGGAAGCGGCCGGTCTTGCCCGCGAGGTACAGCAGGATGGCGCCGGACTCGAACAGCGAGATCGGCGCGCCGTCCGGGCCATCGGGATCGACGAGTGCTGGGATCTTGTTGTTCGGGCTGATGCGCAGGAATTCGGGCTTGAACTGGTCGCCGGCGCCGATGTCGACCGGGATCACGCGGTACGGCAGGCCGCACTCCTCGAGCATGATGTGAACCTTGTGGCCATTCGGGGTCGGCCACGAATACACTTCGATCATGATCTCGTTCTCCAGGTCAGGGCAGTTCGCCGTGGCTCACACTCTAGTGGATTGATCGCCAGCATGCTGGAGTCGTTCAAGCGCTTCTTCGTGGGCCAGGCGCCCGCCCCCGAATGGGCCGACGTGGCCGAATGGGCGGGCAAGCGCAGTCTGCATTTCAAGCGGGTGCACGAGGGCGAAGGGTTCGTCGTCGACGGGCGTCTCGACGACAGGCCCTGGCGCATGGAATGGGGCCCGCCGCAGCGCGCCTACATCGCCGGCCGCGAACTGCGCATCCGCATGGAACTCAAGCTGCCGGGCGACCTGCAGATGCTGTTGCTGTCCAAGCCGCTGATGGACCAGCTCGAGCGGCAGACCTACGAGAACTTCACCGAAGGCCTGCAGACGCAGATCGACACCTCCTCGCCCGAGGAGATGCGCTGGCTGGTGATGTTCCCCAAGCTCAACCTGAACGGCTACCGCGTGCTGCGCAGCCACTTCGGCATGGTGGCCAGCGCGCCGCCGACGGGCCTGGCCTGGATCGAGGGGCCGCTGGGCCTGCACCTGGAGCGCGCCCTGGGCACCTTGCTGCAGAACGACCCGCCCTTCGTGCTGATGACGCTGCGAGGCCGTGCCTATCTGCGCACGCAACTGGTCGATCCCGACCCAGCCTCGCTGGCGATCGCGCTCGACCTCTTCGAAACCGCGGTGGCGCAAGCCCTGCGCGTCGCACAGCACCTGGGCGACAGCGCCCAGGAATGGCCGAGCACCGGCTCGACCGCCTGGCAGAACTTCGACGACAGCAAACCGCGTTGAGCGGTTTGCGCCGCGCCGGGGCCGGCGTGCGGCCCGGCGCCTCAGGCGTGTTTGCCGATCTCGAGCTTGGCGATCGCGTTGCGGTGCACTTCGTCCGGGCCGTCCGCGTAGCGCAGCGTGCGCGCGGCCGTGTAGAAGTAGGCCAGCGGCGTGTCCTGGCTCATGCCGGCGCCACCGTAGACCTGCATCGCCCAGTCGATCACCTTGCAGGCCATCGTCGGCGCGACCACCTTGATCATGGCGATCTCGGCCTGGGCGCTCTTGTTGCCGGCCATGTCCATCATCCAGGCGGCCTTCAGCGTGAGCAGGCGGGCCTGGTCGATCATGCAGCGCGCTTCAGCGATGCGCTCGCGCGTCACGCCTTGCTCGGCCACCGGCCGGCCGAAGGCCACGCGCCTGGTGGCGCGCTTGCACATCAGCTCGAGAGAGCGCTCGGCCAGGCCGATCAGGCGCATGCAGTGGTGGATGCGCCCAGGGCCGAGGCGGCCTTGCGCGATCTCGAAGCCGCGGCCCTCGCCGAGCAGGATGTTGCTGGCCGGCACGCGCACGTTCTCGAACAGAACTTCCATGTGGCCGTGCGGCGCGTCGTCGTAGCCGAACACCTGCAGCGGGCGCAGCACCTTCACCCCCGGCGTGTCGGCGGGCACGAGGATCATCGACTGCTGCGAGTGGCGGGCGGCGCTCGGGTCGGTCTTGCCCATGAAGATGTAGATCTTGCAGCGCGGGTCGCCGGCGCCGGAGGTCCACCACTTGCGGCCGTTGATGACGTAGTCGTTGCCGTCGCGCACGATGCGCGCCTCGATGTTGGTGGCGTCCGACGAGGCCACCGCCGGCTCGGTCATCGCGAAGGCGCTGCGCATCTTGCCGTCGAGCAAGGGCTCGAGCCACAGCTTCTTGTGCTCTTCGCTGCCGTAGCGGACGATGGTTTCCATGTTGCCGGTGTCGGGCGCCGAGCAGTTGAACACCTCGCTGGCCCAGGGCACGCGGCCCATGATCTCGGCCAGCGGCGCGTATTCCTGGTTCGACAGGCCGACGCCGTAGTTGCCCGAAGTGTTTTTGTGGCCATCGGCGCTGGGCGGCAGGAACAGGTTCCACAGGCCGGCGGCACGCGCCTTGGGCTTGAGCTTCTCGATCACCTCCAGCGGCGTCCAGCGCTTGCCCGCCGCCGTGTTGGCCTCGATCTCCGCCCACCACGCCGGCTCGGCCGGGTAGATGTGCTCGTCCATGAAGCGCTGCAGCTGAGCCTGCAGTTCGCGCGTGCGCGGTGAATAGCTGAAGTCCATGCGTCTCTCCGGGGTTGTCAGGCGGACTGCGCGATGCGCCAGCCCATTTCGGCCAGGGGCCGCGCACCGGCGCCGGCAGAGGTCGCCTGTGCGCTCGAGGCGGTGCCCTCGACGACGCGCTTGGCGATGCCCTGCAGAATGCCGGCCATGCGGAACAGGTTGTAGGCCATGTAGAAATTCCAGTCGGCCATCACCGCGTCGGCGTCGGGGCGGCCGGTGCGCTCGCAGTAGCGGCGCACGTAGGTCTTCTCGTCAGGGATGCCCAGCGCCGCCAGATCCACGCCGCCGATGCCGCGGAACGATCCCGGCGGGATGTGCCACGACATGCAGTGGTAGCTGAAGTCGGCCAGCGGATGGCCCAGCGTCGACAGCTCCCAGTCGAGCACGGCGAGGATGCGCGGCTCGGTGGGGTGGAAGACGAGGTTGTCGAGCCGGTAGTCGCCATGCACCACCGACACCTGGCTCTCGTCGCGCGCGCTCGCCGGCATGTGCGCGGGCAGCCATTCCATCAGTCGGTCCATCGCCTCGATGGGTTCGGTGATCGAGGCGATGTACTGTTTGCTCCAGCGGCCGATCTGGCGGTCGAAGTAGTTGCCGGGCTTGCCGTACGAGGCCAGGCCGGCGGCGTTCACGTCGACCTTGTGCAACGCGGCGATGACGCGGTTCATCTCGTCGTAGATGGCGCTGCGCTCGGCGTTGGGCAGGCCGGGCAGGGTCTGGTCCCACAGCACGCGGCCCTGCACGAACTCCATCACGTAGAAGGCGCGGCCGATGACGGATTCGTCGTCGCACAGCAGGTGCATGGTCGGCACCGGCACGCCGCTGCCGCGCAGCGCGCGCATGACCGTGAACTCGCGCTCAATCGCGTGCGCCGAGGGCAGCAACTTGGCCACCGGCCCGGGCTTGCAACGCATCACGTAGGTGGTGGCCGGCGTGACCAGCTTGAAGGTCGGGTTGGATTGCCCGCCCTTGAACTGCTCGACCGTGAGCGGGCCGCGAAAGCCGTCCAGATGCATCTCGAGGTGGGCCTGCAGCATCGCGATGTCGAACGCGTGCTGCTGGGCGACGGGTTTGGTTCCGGAATAGGCGTCCATGGGCTTGTCAGAAACGGTGGATGACAAACCGGCCGCGGCCGCGGCCGGCGCGGCTGAGAGTCACTTCTCGGCGATGGCGAGCAGCTTGTCCTTCGACAGCACGACCAGGCGCGTCGGCTCGATGCGCACGGCGCCCTCGCGCTCGAAGCCCTTGAGCTCCTGGTTGACGCGCTGCCGCGAAGCACCGAGCAGCTGCGCCAGGTCTTCCTGGGCGAGCTGCAGGCCGATGCGGATCTCCTCGCCTTGCTCGATGCCATAGGCACGAGCCAGCAACAGCACCTGCTTGGCCAGTCGCGCGGCGAGCGGCCGCGTGTTCAGGTCTTCGATGGTGTCGAACATCAGCCGCAATCGCCGGCAGTTCAGGCGCAGCAAGGCGTCGTACAACTCGACATGCTGCGTCAGCAGTTCCTTGAAATCGGCCTTGCGAACGATCAGCAGCGTGGTCTCGCCATGCGCGCTGCCGTCGTGCGTGCGCGGCAGGCCGTCGAACAGGGCGATGTCGCCGAACCAGGTGCCGGGCTCGACGTAGGTGAGCGTGACCTGCTTGCCCGACAGCGACACCGAGCTGACGCGCACGGCTCCCTTGGCCACGCCGACCCACTCCTGGGCGGGCGTGCCGCGAGCCGTCAAGGTGGCGCCGTCGGCCAGGCGCCGGACCGTCGAGCGGGCGAGGATGGCCTGGCGCAGGGGCAGCGAGAGCTTCGAGAACCAAGAGCCCGACTCGATGTTGGAACGTTCGTCGATGGTAAGCGCGGGGGTGTTCATGTTCAGTCGCTGACGTGACAGCATGATGCGGCTGTGCCAACCTATTGTCCACGAGCGAAACCCCGCCACGAGGAGACGAAAATGAGCACCACCGAACTGCAGATCCCCAGCCGCCAGGGGCAGGTCAGCGCCGAAGAATGGCAGACCCGCGTGGACCTCGCCGCGGCCTACCGGCTGGTCGCGCTGTTCAAGTGGGACGACCTCGTGTTCACCCACATCAGCGCGCGGGTGCCGGGCCGCGACAACGAGTTCCTCATCAACCCCTATGGGCTGATGTTCGAGGAGATCACCGCGTCGAGCCTGGTGCGCATCGACACCGCCGGCAAGAAGCTCGACGACTCGCCGTTCCCGGTCAACCCGGCCGGCTTCACGATCCACAGTGCCATCCATGCGGTGCGCCACGACGCGCAGTGCGTGCTGCACACGCACACGCTCAACGGCATCGCCGTCTCGGCGCAGCAGGGAGGCGTGTTGCCGCTGTCCCAGCAGTCGATCTTCGTGCTGTCCAGCCTGGGTTACCACGGCTACGAGGGCGTGGCGCTCAACGAGGACGAGAAGCCCCGCCTGGTGGCCGATCTGGGCGACAAGTCCTTCCTGATGCTGCGCAATCACGGCCTGTTGACGGTGGGGCCGACGATTGCCGACGCCTTCCTGAACATGTACCTGTTCGAGACGGTGTGCACGATCCAGGTCCGCGCGCTGGCCGGCAGCCGCGAATTGACGCACGTCGATCCACGCATCATCGCGGGGGCCCAGCAGCAGGCGAAGCAGGTGACCCGAGGTGTGGGCGGCGGGGCGCTGACCTGGCCGGGCCTGTTGCGCCGGCTCGACCGCCAGAACCCCGGCTACCGCAGCTGACGAAGCGCGCGGGCGGCGATCACTCGAAGCGCGGCGCGCGCTTGCCGACGAAGGCCTGGATGCCTTCGCCGCCGTTGGCGTGGAACAGGTTGACGATGAAGTGGTCGCGCTCGGCGCCGAGCTGGGCGTTCAGCGGTTGATCGGCCGCCGCATTGAGCAGCTCCTTGCCGCTGGCCAAGGCATTGGGTGCCATCGCGGACAGGCGGTCGGCCAGCCGCAGCGCCTCGGCCAGCGCGTTGCCCGGCTCGGTGACGGCGTTGACGATGCTCCAGCCTTGCAGCTGCCGCGCCGAGACGGGCTCGGCCAGCCACACCATCTGCTGCACCGCCTGGCGGGGCAGGGCGCGCAGCAGCTGCCAGCTGGCGCCACCGTCGGGCGACAGCCCGAGCTTGGCGTAGGAGAGGATGAACTTCGCGTCGTCGGCAGCGACGATCATGTCGCAGGCCAGCGTGAGCGAGAAACCTGCGCCCGCCGCGGCGCCTTCGACGGCCGCCAGCACCGGTTTCGGGCAAGCGCGCAGCGCCTCGACCCACTGGTTCAGCCGCTCGAGCATGCGGGCCTGGGCCGGCGGGCCCGCCTGCCGGCGTGCCATCAGGCCCTGCAGATTGCCGCCGGCGCAGAAGTGCTGGCCGGCGCCGCGCAGGATCACACAGCGCACCTCGTCATCGGACTCGGCCGTGCTCAGCGCCTCGATGCCGGCCGTGATGACCGCCTCGGACAGCGTGTTGCGGGTCTCCGGGTCGCTGATCGTGAGAATCAGCACGGCGCCTTGGCGCTCGGTCAACAGTTCGGAAGGCATGGGCTCGCGAGGCGCCGGTGATCGGTCGATTGTGTCACGGCACCGTGCCGGCGGCCCCTGCGTTCGAAGGATCGACTCAGGTGGCTTCATGCTAGAGTCTTCGAGCATAAAAACACATCGCAGAATGCGCCGAGCCTCGCTCTCTCTTCCTCTCGCCTTCGTCGGCATTGCCTTGCTGTGCACCGCAGGGCCGGCGCAGGCGCTGGGCTTTGGCCGATCGATCAATGCGTCCTACCTCGGCCAGCCGCTGAACTTCGCGGCGACCGTGCGCCTGGAAGCCGACGAAACGCTGCCGCGCGAGTGCGTTGCTGCCGAGGTTCAGTCGGGCGACAACAAGCTGCCGTCGGTTGCCTTGCGCGTCACTGTGGAACCCGGCGCGAACGCCAACGAACGGCTGATCCGGGTCAGCACGCAGACACAGATCGACGAGCCGGTGGTCACCGTCACGGTGACGGCAGGCTGCCTGCCGCGGCTCACCCGCAGTTTCGTGACTTTGATGGACCCGCCGGGGCTCAATCTCGCTCAGGGTGGCGCGGCAGTTCCAGAAGTCTCGCTGCCTGCGCAGCGTGTGGACGCCGACGTGGCGCCGGTCGTCTCGGTGGTGCAGGGGGCACAAGCCGCCTCGGCGCCCGCGCGTGCGCTGGCTGCCCCGCCCGATGCTCGCCCGGTGCGCCCGCGCGCAGCAGCGGCCCCGAGACCTGCGCCGCGCCAGCGAAGCACAGCGGCGCCTGCGGCCACGGCTCAGCCGCGCGAACGCAAGGCCGCTGCACCGGTAGCGATTGCCAAGGCGGGGGGCTCGCGCTTGCAGCTGGAAGCCGGGACGGCCGCCACGCTGTCGGCTGCGGCTGCGTCCGCTGCCGCGGCGAGGGCAGCCGCAGCGCCGGCGCAGACGGCTTCGGCGGCGGCCGCCGCTGAAATGGCCGCCTCGTCGGCCGCCCAGGCCATGGCCGCTGCGGCCAGTGCGGCATCGGCGGCGGAGCAGCGGGTTGCCTTGCTGGAGGAGCAGCTGCGCGCACTTCGCGAGGAGTCGAAGAAAACCCAGCAGGCTCTGGCCACGCTGCAGTCCAGCCTGAACGATGCGCAGGCATCCCGATATTCGAATCCGCTTGTCTATGGCCTGGCGTGGCTGTCGGCGCTGCTCGCATTGGCCGTCGCCGCACTGTGGTGGCGCCAGTCGCAATCTCGCCAATCGTCGCAGTGGTGGCTCGCGCCCTCGGCCGGTTCGGTGGCGCAGACGCAGTCGGTCAAGCCGGTGGCCACGCGGGGCCCGGCCAGCGAGGCTGCTGCCGCACGCCAGGAGACCCAGCCTGCGGTGATGGACGAACGCAACGTCGTGCGCACGATCGAAGAGGAATCCTCGGCGTTCCGCACCGAGGTCCTCGATGCGCCGGCGACGCTGTCGCCGATGGTCGCCGAAGCGGCCAGCCCACGCCGTGAGCTGTCGGTCGAAGAACTGATCGATCTGGAGCAGCAGGCCGATTTCTTCGTCGTGCTGGGCCAGGACGATGCCGCCATCGATCTGCTGATGGGCCATGTGCGCAGCAGCGGCGGCGTGAGCCCGCTGCCCTACCTCAAGCTGCTCGAGATCTACCGCCGCCGGGGCGAGCACGACTCGTACGAGCGTGTGCGCGAACGTTTCAACCGCCGTTTCAGCGCCTATGCGCCCGACTGGGACAGCGATCTCCAGCACGGCCGCACGCTCGACGACTATCCGCAGGTGCTGAGGCAGTTGCAGCGGCTGTGGGACGAGCCGCAACGCGTCACGCAGATGCTCGACGCCACGCTGATGCGCCAGGACGCCGAAGGCGAGACCTACGACCTGCCGGCCTACCGCGAACTGCTTTTCCTGTACTCGATTGCCCGTGACCTGGCGGAGCATCCTTCGAACGCGCGTGCCGTCGACCTGCTGCTGCCGATGGACGGCGAAGCGGCCGAGAAGCCGATCGAGCAGTTGACGGCCAGCCGCCTGATGGGATTCGCGGCCACCGACCAGTTGACGGTGCAGGTGGATCTCGATGTCACCCGTCCGATGACCGGCAAGGAGCCGCCTGCCTCGGACTTCCTCGGGTTGGTCGACCCGAAGCTCAAGCGCGGCGACACCGATCGCGGCTGAGCCTTTGCGGCCTTGCCGCGGCCCGCGTCAGAGCGCGGCCAGCCGCTCCAGCGCGAGATTCAGCGTCTCGTCCTTCTTCGCGAAGCAGAAACGCACGATGCGCTGCTCGAAACCGCCCTGGTAGAAAGCCGACAGCGGTATCGCGGCCACGCCCACCTGCGTGGTCAGGCGCCGGCAGAAGGACTCCTCCGTCTCGTCGCTGATGGCCGAGTAGTCGACGCACTGGAAGTAGCTGCCTTCGCTGGGCAACAAGGTGAAGCGGCTGCCGGCGAGGCCGGCGCGGAACAGATCGCGCTTGCGCTGGTAGAAGGCCGGCAATGAAAGGTGGTGCGACGCATCGGCCATGAAGGCCGCCAGGCCGTGCTGCATCGGCGTGTTGACGGTGAACACGTTGAACTGGTGCACCTTGCGGAACTCGGCCGTCAGCGCCGCCGGCGCCGCCACGTAGCCGACCTTCCAGCCGGTCACGTGGTAGGTCTTGCCGAAGCTCGAGACGATGAAGGCGCGCTGCGCCAGTTCCTCGTGTCGAGCCACGCTCTCGTGGCGCACGCCGTCGTAGACCATGTGCTCGTAGACCTCGTCGGCAATCAGCAGCACGTCGGTCGGGCGCAGCAGCTCGGCCAGGCGTTGCATGTCCTGCTCCGTCCACACCGTGGCGCTGGGGTTGTGCGGCGTGTTGACGATGATCGCGCGCGTCTTCGGCGACAGCGCTGCGGCAATGCGCGCGAAGTCCGGGCGAAAGGTGCCCGGCACCAGAGGCACGTGCACCGCACGGCCGCCGGCGAGCTCGATGTTCGGTTCGTAGCTGTCGTAGCAGGGGTCGAGCACGATCACCTCGTCGCCCGGGTGCACGATGGCCAGGATGGCGGTGATGATCGCCTGCGTCGCACCGGCGGTGATGGTGATCTCGCTGCCGGCGTCATAGCGGCGGCCGTAGAGCGATTCGATCTTCGCGGCCACCGCCTCGCGCAGCACCGGCACGCCGGCCATCGGCGGGTACTGGTTGAGCCCGCCGCGCATCGCCGCGCTCACCGCGTCGAGCAGGCGCGGGTCGCAGTCGAAGTCCGGGAAACCCTGGCCGAGGTTCACGGCGCCATGCTGCTGGGCCAGCGCCGACATCACGGTGAAGATGGTGGTGCCGACGTTCGGCAGGCGGCTGGTGATCGCGGGCGTGCGGGCGGTGGCGGTGGTCATGGTGGGAGAGCTCAGAGCTGATAGTCCTGCGCATCGGGCTTCTGGCCCGACAGCGCCTGGGTGATGAGGTTGCGGCCGAGCCGGTCGGACAGCATTTCGGCGAACGCGAAGACGAAGTTTCTCAGGTACGCGCCGCGCTTGAAGGCAATGCGCGTGACGTTGCGGCCGAACAGGTGACCCACCGGCCGGGAGGCGAGTTCGCCGTTCGGCGGATCGTCGCGCACCGCGATCTCGGCCACGATGCCCACGCCCAGGCCGAGGCGCACGTAGGTCTTGATGACGTCGGCGTCGATCGCCTCGAGCACGATGTTCGGCTTGAGGCGCCGCGCGGCGAAGGCCTGGTCGACGCGGGTGCGACCGCTGAAAGACGGGTGGTACGAGACCAGCGGCTGCAGCGCCAGGTCCTCCAGCTCGATGCGCTCGAGCTGCGCAAGCGGGTGGCCGGCCGGCATCACCAGCGCGTGCTGCCACTCGTAGCAGGGCAGGGTGACCAACTCGTCGTGAGCGTCCAGCGCCTCGGTGGCCAGGCCGATGTCGGCGATCTCCTCGATCACCATGCGTGCCACCTGGTCGGGTGAGCCCTGGTGCAGGCTGACATTGACCTTGGGGAAGCGCCTGCGCAGTTGCGCGATGGGTTCGGGCAGGAAGTAGCGGGCCTGGCTGTGGGTGGTGGCGATCGACAGCGTGCCGGCGTCCTGCTTGGAGAACTCCTCGCCAATGCGCTTGAGGTTGCCGACCTCGCGCATGATCACCTCGATCGACCTGAGCACCTGCTGGCCCGGCTCGGTGATGCGGCGCAAGCGTTTGCCGTGGCGCGCGAAGATGTCCACGCCGAGTTCGTCTTCCAGTTCGAGGATGGCCTTGGAGATGCCCGGCTGCGAGGTGAACAGCACCTTGGCCGTCTCGGTCAGGTTCAGGTTCTGGCGCACTGCTTCCTGGACGAAGCGGAACTGATGCAGGTTCATTATTTCCGCGCGATCTGTTGATCGGGCGGATTATTCCATCGAGCGCTGTTCAGCGCGTGTCGGCAGATCGCAGCGAGGCAGCCGCCATCGCCGCGACGACTCCGTCGTCCTCGCCGACTGCCGGGCGAAGCAGCCACTGGACCTGCGGATGCGCACTCTTGAGCGTCTCGAGCAGTGCCGGCAGGTCCTTGCGCACATGGCCGCCGGCGCCCAGGAACAGGGGCACCACCTCGACGCGCGTGCAGCCCTGCGTCGCCAGCGCGTGGCCGGCGTCGACCAGGCCGGGCGTCATGAACTCCAGGAAGCTCAGCTCGACCGCGACCGATGCATCGGCTCGCCGAACGCGTGCCGCCACGTCCTCGAAGGGCAGGGCCCAGCGCGGGTCGCGCGCGCCGTGGGCAAACAAGAGCAGTCCGCGCTTCATCGGTAGCGCACCAGCCAGCTGAACGCGGCCAGCGAGACGAGCAGGAACAGCGCGCTGGGTGCCGCGGCGACGATCCACGGCGTCCAGTTGCGCAGCAGGCCGAGGTGGCTGGACATGTTGTTGAGCAGGACGAAGCTGATGCCCAGCATGATGCCAGCGAACACCTTCAGGCTGATGCCGCCGGCCCGGGCACTCAGGTAGGCGAAGGGCAGGGCCAGGGCCATCATCACGAGGCAGGCGAAGGGGTAGAGCGCACGTTTCCAGAACTGGATCTCGTACTGCTGAGCGGCCTGTTCGTTGTCGGCGAGGTGACCGATGTAGCGGAACAGCTCGACCGTCGACATGGTGGACAGCGGCAAAACCGCGGCCGCCACCACGCCGGCCGAGAGCGTGCTCGGCCAGGACAGCGTCGCGAGCTTCTCTTCGCTGGCCACCGGCTGCGCATTGGCGCTGGCCACGCTCCAATGCGTCACCACCGCGCCGGCGAGCTGCCAGGCGTCGTCGTCGCCGATGCGCGCGCTGGCGGCCCCGATGCGACGCACCAGGCGGCCATCGGTGTCGAACTCGAAGATGCGGATGTCCTGCAGCGTGGCGTCGGCGCCGGTCGAGCCGACGTTGACCGAGTAGCTGCGTTCGCCTTCGGGCGTGCTCGCGCGATCCTTCAACCAGGCGCCGGTGCGGCCCAGCCGCAGCTTTCCCATCGCACGGGCCTGCAGCTCGGTGGCTTGCCGCTCGCTCCACGGCGCGACGTAGTCGCCGATCACGTAAGTGGCCGTGGCGAACATCAGCCCCAGGCCGGCGAGCAGCGACAGTGCCCGCCCCGGGCCGAGTCCGCCGGTGCGCAGGATGGTGTATTCCGACGATTGCGCGAGGCGCGCCAGCGCATAGATCGTGCCGATCAGCACGGCGATCGGCGCGAGCTCGTAGAGGTGCCCCGGCACCTGCAGCGCCGAATATGCGGCCGCATGCAGCAGCGTATAGCCCTTGCCGACATCGCCGAGCTCCTCGACGAAGTCGATGAAGAAGAACAGCGAAAGGAAGGCCAGCGCCACGAACAGCACCGACGAGACGATGTCGCGATAGAAGAGGCGCCGGACGGTCTTCATGCAGTGGCTGGCAGCGTCGTGCGGGGGCGGCGCCAGCCGAAGCGTCGATTGCCCTGCTCGCGCCACCACAGCAGCAGCAGGGCCAGCACGAAGGCGCCTCCATGGAACAGCGTGAGCGCGGCGCCCATGCCCAGCTTGCCCGATGCCACCCAGGCCTGCGACAGGTTGATCACGTTGTAGTACACGACGAAGGTGAGCAGCGCGAAGAGCAGGTTCCAGTTGCTGGCGCGGCGCGGGTTCGAGGCCGACAGCGGAATCGCCAGCAGCAGCAGGTTGGCCGCACCGAACAGCAGGCCGAGCCGCCAGGCCAGCTCGCCCTGGTTGCGCGGCGTCGGCTGGGCGAGCAACTGCAGGCTGGCCAGGGCCTTGGGGGGCAGTTCCTCGACGCCTGCGAGCACACGTTCGCCGGCCAGCACGCGGTAGGTCTCGAAGCGTGACAGCGTCTTCTCGGAGGTCTCGAAGTCCTGCTCGTTTCGCTGGCCGCGGTCGAGCACGAGAAAACGGTCCTCGCCCTGCAACTCGATGTGGCCGGTGCGCGCCGAGGTCACCGATTCCGTCAGCGGCGAACTGGCGAGAATGAACACGTTGCGGCCGGTGCGACCGTCCTGCGAGTCGCGTTCGATGAAGAACACCCGCCGCCCGTCGCTCGAGGTCTGGAACTGGCCGGGTGCGACGCGTGACAGATCGGAGCGGCGCTCGAAACGCTCCTTCATCTGCGCGGCGCGTTCGTTCTGCCAAGGCCAGACGAACAGCGCCAGCGCGGCGATCACCACCAGCACCGGCCAGCTGGTGCGCAGCACCGGGCCCACGAAGCGGCTCAGGCCCACGCCGCTGGCGAACCAGATCGTCATCTCGCTGTCGCGGTACATGCGGCCCAGCGTGGCCACCACCGAGATGAACAACGACAGCGCCAGCATGGTCGGCAGGTGGCCGAGTGCGGCGTAGCCGAGCAGCAGCACCACGTCCTGCGGCGACACGCGTCCCCCGGCCGCGAGGCCCAGCGTGCGGATCAGCATCATGGTCAGCACGATGGTCAGGATGACGACCAGCGTGGCGCCGAAGCTGCGCGCCAGGTCAGCGCGCAGAGTGGAATCGAATAACATCGTGCGATTGTCTTCTGTGGCTCTGATTATGGACTTTCGTCAACACACCGCCTCGCTCGACACCCTTGCATCCGTCGCCTGCGATGCCCTCCTGGTCGTGCTGGCTGGCGAGAAGGCCGAGCGCACGCTCGACGCCACGCTGGCCAGGCTGCTCGCCGATGCCGTCGCCCATGGCGACTTCGAGTTCAAGCGCGGCAAGGCCGTGCTGCTGCACCGGCCCGCCGGCGTGAAGGCGGCGCGGGTGGTGTTCGCTGCCTGCGGCGCGGCCACGCCCAAATCGTTGAAGGCGGCCTTCGCGGCCGGCGTCGGCCAGCTCAAGGGCGGCGGAAGCAGGCATGTCGCGGTGGCCGTCGGCGGCGCTGGCGACGCGAGCGCGGAGCTGGCCGAGGCGCTGGTCGCCGCGGTCGGCGAAACCACCTACGTCTACCGCCACACCAAGCCGGGCGCACCTGCCGCCGGCGCGCTGGAGCGGGTCACGCTGCTGTGCGGCAAGGCTGCGGCCAAGGCCGTCACGCAGGGCTTGGCGCGTGGCCAGGCCGTCGCGGCCGGCGTCACGCTGGCGCGCGAACTGGCCAACCGGCCGGGCAACCACTGCACGCCGACCTACCTCGGCGAGCAGGCCAAGAAGCTCGGCAAGGAGTACGGCCTGAAGGTCGAGGTGCTCGACCGCAAGGCGATCGAGAAGCTCGGCATGGGCTCCTTCCTCGCCGTGGCGCAAGGTTCGGCCGAACCGCCGCGCTTCATCGTCGCGCAGTACCACGGCGCCGCGAAGACGCAGGCGCCGATCGTGCTGGTCGGCAAGGGCATCACCTTCGACACCGGCGGCATCTCGATCAAGCCGGCCGCCGAGATGGACGAGATGAAGTTCGACATGGGCGGAGCCGCCAGCGTGCTGGGCACGCTGCGCGCAGTGGCCGAACTCAAGCCGAAGCTGAACCTCGTCGTCATCGTGCCGACCTGCGAGAACATGCCTGGCGGCCGCGCCATCAAGCCGGGCGACGTGGTCAAGAGCATGTCGGGCCAGACCATCGAGATCCTGAATACCGATGCCGAGGGCCGGCTGATCCTGTGCGACGCGCTCACCTACGCCGAGCGCTTCAAGCCGGCCTGCGTGGTCGACGTGGCCACGCTCACGGGTGCCTGCGTGATCGCGCTCGGCCACCACCATACGGGCCTGTTCACCGCCGACGACGCGCTGGCCGCGCAGCTGCTGGCCGCCAGCACGGCGTCTCTCGATCCGGCCTGGCGCATGCCGCTGGACGAGGAGTACGAAGAGGCGCTGAAGAGCAACTTCGCCGACATGGGCAATGTCGGCGGGCGTGCCGGCGGCGCGATCACGGCGGCCATGTTCCTGCGCAAGTTCACCGGCAAGTACCGTTGGGCCCACCTGGACATCGCCGGCACGGCCTGGAAGTCCGGCGCTGCCAAGGGCGCCACTGGGCGGCCCGTGCCCTTGCTGACCCACTTCGTGATGTCGCAGGCGTCCTGAGGCACGCCGCGTCTGCGATGACCCGGGTCAGCTTCCATTTCAACGTGCCGCATCGGCTGGGCTATGCCTGCCGGCTGCTGCGCAAGGCGACCCGGCAGAACGCGCGCGTCACCGTCACCGGCACGGCCGCGGCACTTTCCGAGCTCGACCGCGCCTTGTGGACTTTCGAAGCGACGGAGTTCGTGCCGCACGTGATGGTGCGCCACGGCGAGGCGATTCCCGAGCGGCAGCGCGACACGCCGGTGTGCCTGGTCGAGTCTCTTGCTGGTGCGCTGCACCACGACGTGCTGCTCAACCTCGGTGCCGAGCCGCCGGCAGGTTTTGAGAGCTTCGAGCGGCTGGTCGAGATCGTCTCCACCGACGATGGCGATCGGGCTGCGGCGCGCGCGCGCTGGAAGCACTACGCTTCGCGGGGTTATCAGATCGAGAAGCACGAGGTGGAGGGATGAGCCTGCGCCCCGCACCACCGGGCCGGGTGCCGACCCTCACCGAGGTCGTGCGCATGCCCGAGGCGCAGGCACCGGCGGCTGCCGTGCCCGCGCCGGCGGCCGATCCTCAGGCCTTCGCGCCCACCGTGCCCGCTTCACTCGAGCAGCTTCGTGGTGGTGGTGTCGTCACCGGCCCGAAGGCGATCGACGAGGACGAACTCGTTCAGCGCGTGCTGGCCGACCTGCAGCGGCAGATCGACCTGATGCTCGAGGTCAAGCTGCGCGAGGTGCTCGCGCCGGCCCTGACCCGCGCCACCGACGCGTTGATGCGCGAAGCCCGCACCGAGCTGGCATCGACCTTGCGTGACATCGTCTCGCGAGCCGTCGCTCAGGAACTCTCCCGTCATCGCTAAGCTTGGCGAGCGCGTTGAGTCCTGAGCCTGCACCGGGAGCGCCTCCGCGTTTACCCGGGCACAGGCCGACTGCCGAACCATCTGGATGCTTCGTTCGAAGCCGCGCGTTTCCCCCGAGGATTCGCAGGTTTCCCCTGAGCAATCCCGGTGGAGATGCGGTTTTTTTTGGGGTATCGTGTCGGCCGTTGAGATAAACCCTCTCTTCCGATCGCTCTCAACATTCCAACCGGAGGTTATTGCATGCAAGTCAAATTCAATGCCGTGGTGGCTGCAGCCGCTCTGCTCATCGCAGGTGCTGCGTCGGCCCAGGACATGGTCGTCAAGATCGGCCACGTCGGCCCCACCAGCGGTGGCATCGCCCACCTTGGCAAGGACAACGAGATGGGCGCGCGCATGGCCATCGACGAGCTCAACGCCAAGGGCGTGTCCATCGGCGGCAAGAAGGTCAAGTTCGAACTGCTGGCCGAAGACGACGCTGGCGATCCGAAGCAAGGCACGGCCGTTGCCCAGAAGCTGGTCGACTCCAAGGTCATGGGCGTCATCGGCCACCTGAACTCGGGCACCTCGATCCCGGCCTCCAAGATCTACAGCGACGCGGGCATCCCCCAGATCTCCCCGTCGGCCACCAACCCCAAGTTCACCCGCAACGGCTACAAGACCACGTTCCGCGTGGTGGCCGATGACGTGCACCTGGGTGGCACGCTGGGCCGCTACGCCGTCAAGGAACTCAAGGGCAAGTCGATTGCCGTGATCGACGACCGCACGGCCTACGGCCAGGGCGTCGCCGAAGAGTTCGCCAAGGCCGTCAAGGCCTCGGGCGGTGCGATCGCCGAGCAGCAGTTCACCACCGACAAGGCGACGGACTTCACCGCCATCCTGACCGCCATCAAGGCCAAGAAGCCCGACGTCGTGTTCTACGGCGGCATGGACGCCGTGGCCGGCCCGATGATCCGCCAGATGAAGCAACTCGGCATCAACGCCAAGTTCATGGGCGGCGACGGCATCTGCTCGGGCGAACTGCCCAAGCTGGCGGCCGGTGCGATGGCCGACAACCAAGTCGTTTGTGCCGAGGCCGGCGGTGTCGACTCTGGCGGCAAGCCCGCCATGGAGAAGTTCAAGGCCGACTTCAAGAAGAAGTTCAACGCCGACGTGCAGATCTATGCCCCGTACGTCTATGACGCCACGATGGTGATGGTCGACGCGATGGTCAAGGCCGGTTCCGCCGAGCCGGCCAAGTACCTCCCGGTGCTGGCCAAGACCAGCGGCTACAAGGGTGTGACCGGCACGATCGCCTTCGACGAGAAGGGCGACATCAAGAACGGCGCACTGACCCTGTTCACGTACAAGGGCGAGAAGCGCGAGCAGATCGCCGTGGTGCGCTGATCCGGCCTCCGCGATGACCTGAACGGGGCGCTTCGGCGCCCCGTTTTTCGTTTCCGGCTCGGCCTCTCAGCCCTGCAAGGGCGTGCCGTCGCGACGGAACAGACGTGTCAGGTGCGCGAGCCGCTGCGCATGCTCCGGCCGCACCTGGCTCCAGTCGAAACGCCATTCCCAGTAGCCTTCGCCCTTGCCGGGCAGGTTCATTCGGTGTTCGCCGCCCAGGCCCAGCACGTCCTGCATCGGGTGCACCACGGTGTCGGCCACGCTGGCGCTGGCCGCGCGGATCAGGTCCCAGTGGATCTCGCTGCCGTCGGTGCCCAGGTAGTCGCGCACCCGCGCGCGCTGGGAGTCGGTCAGCGAGGCCCACCAGCCGATCGTGGTGTCGTTGTCGTGCGTGCCGGTGTAGACCACCGAATCGACATCATGGTTGTGCGGCAGGTAGGCGTTGCCGCTGCCGCCGTCGAAGGCGAACTGCAGGATGCGCATGCCCGGGAAGGCGAACTTCTTGCGCAACGCTGTCACGTCAGGCGTGATCACGCCCAGGTCCTCGGCAATGATGGGCAGCGGCCCCAATGCCTTGGCGATGGCCTTGAACAAGGCATCGCCCGGGCCGGGCAGCCAACGGCCCTTCACGGCCGTGGTTTCGGTGGCGGGGATCTCCCAGTAGCCGGCGAAGCCGCGGAAGTGGTCGATGCGAACCAGGTCCACCAGCTCGAAGGTGCGGCGGATGCGCTGCACCCACCAGGCGTACCCCTCCTTTGCATGCGCCTTCCAGCGGTACAGCGGGTTGCCCCAGCGCTGGCCGGTGTCGCTGAAGGCATCGGGCGGCACGCCGGCCACGGCCGCGGGCTTGCCGCGTGCGTCGAGTTCGAACAGCTCGCGGCGCGCCCACACCTCGGCGCTCTGGTAGGCGATGAAGATCGGCGCATCGCCGATGACCTCGATGTCGCGGCCGTTCGCATACGCCTTCAGTGCCAGCCACTGGCGATAGAAGCACCACTGGCAGAAGTTCCAGAAGGCGATGCGCTGCGCATGCAGCACGCGGGCCTCGGCCAGCGCGGCGGGCTCGCGCGCGGCCAGCGGGGCGTCCCAGTCGCTCCAGTCGCGCCAGCCGTGCGCTTCGGCCAGCGTCATGAACAGGGCGTGGTCGTCCAGCCAGTCGGCATGGCTGGCGCGAAAGGCGTCGAAGTCGGCGCGTTCCTCCGGTGTCGCCCGCGTCTCGAAGCGCTGCGCCGCCCGTGCGAGCCGGTCCATGCGGAACGGCACGACTGCCGCGAAATCAAGCCGCCGCCCACAGACGCCAAGCGGCGGCTCCAGTTCCTCGGGCAGCAGCCAGCCACGCTGCTGCAGTTCGCCCAGGTCGATCAGGAGCACGTTGCCCGCGAAGGCCGAGCTGCTCATGTAGGGTGAGTTGCCCGGCCCGATGCCGCCCAGAGGCAGGATCTGCCACAGCTTCTGACCGGCAGCCACCAGCCAGTCGACGAAGTGGTAGGCAGCGGGGCCGAAGTCGCCGGAACCGTGCGGGCCGGGCAGGGAGGTGGGATGCAGCAACACGCCGCTGGCACGGGGAAAACGCATGCGGGGGTGTCCTGAGTCTAGAGGTCGAGCCCGTGGCCCGGCGCCGCGAACACCAGCAGGCAGCGGCCCGGCAGCGGGTAGAGCCGCTCGCCCGGGCCTTGCCAGCTGCTTTCGCCGCGCGGATGCGTACTGTCGAACACGAGCTGCCACTGGCCGCCCGGCAGCATGAAGTCGATGTCGCCGCCGTCGCCGTTGACGAGCAGCAGCAGTGGCGACTGCGCGCGCCCGGGGTGGCCGATCAGGCAGCCGAACACGCGGCCGTCGGGTCGTCGCCATTCGTCGCCGTGCAATTCGCTGCCGTCCACGCGCAGCCAGGTCACGTCCTGCAGGCCGTGGCGATCAGGCAGGCCGTCGTACCAGCGGTTGGCGAATGGCAACGCCTGCCGGCGCAGCGCGAGCAGGCGCGTGGTGCAGGCCAGGCGATCCTCGTCGATGGCCGACCAGTCGATCCAGGTGGTCTCGTTGTCCTGGCAGTAGGGGTTGTTGTTGCCGCCCTGCGTGTGGCCGAGCTCGTCGCCGGCGGCCAGCATCGGCGTGCCCTGCGACAGCAGCGTGCTGGCCAGCAGCGCCCGCACGACACGCGAGCGCAGCGCGTTGATGGCTGCGTCGTCGGTCGGCCCCTCGACGCCGAAGTTGGCGCTGTGGTTGTGGCCGTGGCCGTCGCGGTTGTGCTCGCCGTTGGCGTGGTTGTGCTTGTGCGCGTGGCTGACCAGATCGGCCAGCGTGAAGCCGTCGTGCGAGACGATGTAGTTCACCGATTCGGCCGGCGCGCGGTGTCGGGGCTGGAAGATGTCCGACGAGGCGCACAGCCGCTGCGCGAAATCGCCGCGCGTGTAGGCGCCTTCGATCCAGAAGGCACGCATCGTGTCGCGGTAGCGGTCGTTCCATTCCAGCCAGCCGCCCGGGAAGCCGCCGAGCTGGTAGCCGCCGGGGCCGATGTCCCAGGGTTCGGCAATCATCTTCAGGCGCGAGAGCAGCGGGTCCTGCGCCAGTGCGGTGAAGAAGGGCGCATGCCGGTCGAAGCCGTGGTCGCCGCGGCCGAGCACCGGAGCGAGGTCGAAACGGAATCCGTCGACATGCATCTCGCCGGCCCAGTAGCGCAGGCTGTCGAGCACCAGCTGCAGCACGCGCGGCTGGCGCAGGTCCAGCGTGTTGCCGCAGCCGCTGTGGTTCTCGTAGTGCGACTTCGATTCCGCCGGCAGCCGGTAGTAGCTGGCGTTGTCCAGGCCGCGAAAGCTGATGGTGGGCCCGAGCTCGTCGGCCTCGGCCGTATGGTTGTAGACCACGTCGAGGATCACCTCGAGGCCGTGTTCGTGCATTCGGGCCACCATGGCGCGGAACTCGTCGCGCGGCGACGAGCCGCCCACGCCGCTGGCCAGGCGCGGCTCGGGCGCGAAGAAGCCGATCGTGTTGTAGCCCCAGTAGTTGACCAGGCCCATCTCCACGAGGCGGCGCTCGTCGAGGTGCTGCTGCACCGGCAGCAGGCAGACTGCGGTCACGCCCAGGCGCTTGAAGTGATCGATGGCCGCATCCGAGGCGAGCCCCGCATAGCTGCCGCGCAGGGCCTCGGGCACGCCGGGGTGGCGCATGGTGAAACCCTTGACGTGCACCTCGTAGAGCACGCTGCGCTCCAGCGGCGTGTGCTGGTGGCGGTCGCCGTTCCAGTCGTAGCGTTCATCGACCACGCGGGCCTTCAGCGCGAACGCCGCGTTGTCGCGCATGTCCATGTGGCCGGCGTGTTCGGGGTCGGCGCCGAAATGTTCGGCGCGCCATTCGAAGTTGCCGACGATCTCGCGTGCGTAGGGGTCGAGCAGCAGCTTGTTCGGGTTGAATCGATGGCCGCGTTCGGGCCGCCACGCGCCGTGCGCGCGCAAGCCGTAGACCAGCCCCGGCTTCACGCCGCTCAGGTAGCCGTGCCGCACGTCCTGCGTGTGGCCGGGCAGGTCGACGCGGCGCAGTTCGGTCGTACCGGTCTCGTCGTAGAGGCACAGCTCGATGCGCTGCGCGTGCGCCGAGAACACCGCGAAGTTGACGCCGTGGCCGTCCCAGTGGGCGCCGAGCGGCCAGGGGTGACCCGGTGTCATTTCAGCGATCGCGCTCGTAGAAGACCGTCGCCAGCGGCGGCAGGTCGAGCAGCAGCGACTGCGTGCGGCCATGGCTGGCCACCGGCTCGCTGTCGGCCGCGCCGAACGGGCTGCCGACATTGCTGCCGCCGTAGTGCTCGGAGTCGGTGTTCAGCCGTTCGCGCCAGGTGCCGGCGGCCGGCACGCCCAGGCGATAGCCGCGCTGCACCGAGGGCGTGAAGTTGCACACCACCACCACCTCGGAGCGGCCGTCGCGGCTGCGCCGCACGAAGCTCAGCACCGATCGCTGCGCGTCCTCATGGTCGATCCATTCGAAACCGGCACCGTCGAAATCGTTGTCGAACAGCGCCGGCGTGGCACGGTACAGCCGGTTCAGGTCGTGCATCAGGCGGTGCACGCCGGCGTGCGAACGGTCGCCGAGCAGGTGCCAGTCCAGGCTCTGGTCGTGGTTCCACTCCCGCTCCTGGCCGAACTCGCAACCCATGAAGAGCAGCTTCTTTCCCGGGTGGCCGAACATGAAGCCGAAATAGGCGCGCAGGTTGGCGAATTTCTGCCAGCGGTCGCCGGGCATCTTGTTCAGCAGCGAGCCTTTGCCGTGCACCACCTCGTCGTGCGAGATCGGCAGAACGAAGTTCTCGTTGAAGGCGTAGACCAGCCCGAAGGTCATCTCGCCGTGGTGGAACTGGCGGTGCACCGGGTCGCGCGCCATGTACTTCAGCGTGTCGTGCATCCAGCCCATGTTCCACTTGTAGTGGAAGCCCAGGCCGCCGAGATAGGTCGGCCGCGATACCGCCGGGAATGCGGTCGACTCCTCGGCCAGCGTCACGGCCTGCGGGCGTTCGGTGCCCACCACCTCGTTGACGCGCTTGAGGAAGGAGATCGCCTCCAGGTTCTCGCGCCCGCCGTGCACGTTGGGCAGCCATTCGCCGGCCTTGCGGCTGTAGTCGCGGTAGAGCATGGAGGCCACGGCGTCGACACGCAGGCCGTCGACGTCGAAGCGCTCCAGCCAGTACAGCGCGTTGCCGACCAGGAAGTTGCGCACCTCGGTGCGGCCGAGGTTGTAGATCAGCGTGTTCCAGTCCTGGTGAAAACCTTCGCGCGGATCGGCGTACTCGTACAGGTGCGTGCCGTCGAAGGCGGCCAGCCCGTGCGCGTCGGTCGGAAAGTGCGCCGGCACCCAGTCGAGGATCAGCCCCAGGCCTTCGGCGTGGCAGCGTTCGACGAAGCGGCGGAAGCCGGCTGCATCGCCGAAGCGCGAGGTCGGTGCATACAGGCCGATCGGCTGGTAGCCCCAGGAACCGTCGAACGGATGCTCCGAGATCGGCAGCAGTTCGAGGTGGGTGAAACCCATCTCGCGGGCGTAGGGCACCAGCGTCGCGGCGAGCTCGTCCCAGTTCAGCCAGCGGTTGCCTTCCTCGGGCTTGCGCCGCCAGGAGCCGAGGTGCACCTCGTAGATGCTGACGGGCGCATCGAGCGCGTTGGCGCGTTGCCGCGCGGGCGAGGCCGGCGCCACCGGCGGCATCTGGGCCACCACGCTGGCGGTGGCCGGGCGCAGCTCGGACTGCAGCGCATAAGGATCGGCCTTCAGCGGCAGCAGCTCGCCCTCGCGACTGACCACCTCGTACTTGTAGCGTGCGCCGCCCCCCACGCCAGGCAGGAAGACCTCCCACACGCCGCATTCGCGGCGCAGGCGCATCGGGTGGCGGCGGCCATCCCACAGATTGAAGTCGCCGACCACGCTGACGCGCGAGGCGTTCGGTGCCCAGACGGCGAACGAAGTCCCCGGCACGCCGTCCAGCGTGCGCTGCGTCGCGCCGAGCACCTCGTAGGGCCGCAGGTGCGTGCCTTCGCCCATCAGCCAGACGTCGAGCTCGCCGAGCACCGGAGGGAATCGGTAGGGGTCGTCGATCACCGACTGGTTGCCATCGGCCCAGCGCACCTGCAGCCGGTAGCCGGAGGCGGGCAGGGCGAGCAGGGCGCCCTCGAACAGGCCGTCCACATGCACCAGCAGCAGCGGCACCAGCGTTGCGCCGTCGGCCGCCTCGACCGCCACCACGTGGGTGGCGCCGGGCAGGAAGGCGCGCAGCCACAGCCGGCCGTCGAGGTCGGCGTGCGGCCCCAGCACGGAGAACGGGTCTCCGTGGCGGGCGTGGCGGATCAGGTCGATCTCGGTGTCGTTGAGCATGGTGGCAGTCGAAGGGACTGCGCCGATGGTATCAACCGCCCCGGTGCGGCGAGGCAGTGGCCGCTCAAGGCGCCGGCGTCATGCCCCAGATCTGCTGCGCGTACTCGCGGATCGTGCGGTCCGACGAGAAGGCGCCCATGCCGGCCACGTTGGCAATGGCCCGCGAGGCCCATTCGCCGCCTTGGCGGTACAGCGCATCCACGCGCAACTGCGTCTCGACATAGGCGCCGTAGTCCGCCAGCAGCAGGTAATGGTCGCCGCCCCACAGCAGCGAATCGACCAGGCCGCGGTAGCGCCCGGGCTCCTCCGGCGAGAAGGCGCCGCCGGCAATGGCGTCGAGCACCTGCTTGAGCTGCGGGTTGCTCTCGTAGTAGCGCATCGGCTGGTAGCCGGCGGCGCGCAGCGACAGCACCTCGGGCGTCTTCAGGCCGAAGATGAAGATGTTGTCGTCGCCGACGTTCTGGCGGATCTCGATGTTCGCGCCGTCGTCGGTGCCGATGGTCAGCGCGCCGTTGAGCGCCAGCTTCATGTTGCCGGTGCCCGAGGCTTCGGTGCCGGCGGTGGAAATCTGCTCGGACAGGTCGGCGCCGGGCATGATCACCTCGGCCACCGAGACGCCGTAGTTGGGGATGAACACGAGCTTCAGCAGCCCGGCCACGCGCGGGTCGCGGTTGATCACGCTGCCGACATCGTGGATCAGGCGGATGATGTTCTTCGCCATCGCGTACGACGAGGCCGCCTTGCCGGCGAAGATCACCGTGCGTGGCACCCAGCCCGCGTTCGGGTGCGCCAGGATGGCCTGGTAGCGCGACACCACGTGCAGCAGGTTGAGCAATTGCCGCTTGTACTCGTGGATGCGCTTGACCTGCACGTCGAACAGGCTGGCCGGATCCACCGCGATGCCGGTGGTGCGCGCGATGTGCTCGGCCAGGCGCGCCTTGTTGGCGCGCTTGATGGCCATGAACTCGTCGCGAAAGGCGGCATTGCCGCGCTGGTCGCGCAGCGCCTGCAGCTGGTCGAGGTCGAGCCGCCACTTCGCGCCCAGCGTGCGGTCGAGCAGGCCCGACAGGCCCGGGTTGGCCTGTGCCAGCCAGCGGCGCGGCGTCACGCCGTTGGTCATGTTGGTGAAGCGGTCGGGCCACAGCGCGGCGAAGTCCGCAAAGATGGTCTTCACCAGCAGATCGGAGTGCAGCGCCGACACGCCGTTGACCTTGTGGCTGCCCACGATCGACAGGTTGGCCATGCGCACGCGGCGCTCGCCGCTCTCGTCGATCAGCGACAGGCGCGCCAGGAAGCCCATGTCGCCCGGGCGGAACTTCGCCGCGAAGTCGAGGAAGTCCTGGTTGATGCGGAAGATGATCTCCAGGTGGCGCGGCAGCACGTGCTGCATCAGCGCCACCGGCCAGGTCTCCAGCGCCTCGGGCATCAGCGTGTGGTTGGTGTACGAGAACACGCGCTGCGTGATGCCCCAGGCGGTGGCCCAGGCCATGTCGTGCTCGTCGCACAGCACGCGCATCAGCTCGGCCACGGCGATGGCCGGGTGCGTGTCGTTCAGGTGCATCGCCACCTTGTCGGCCAGGTTGGCCAGCGTGCCGTGCTCGTCGAGGTGGCGGCCCAGGATGTCCTGCACCGAGGCAGCGACGAAGAAGTACTCCTGGCGCAGGCGCAGCTCGCGGCCGGCCGGGGTGCTGTCGTTCGGGTACAGCACCCAGGAGATGTTCTCGTACTCGTTCTTCACGCCGGCGGCACGCGCGTAGTCGCCGGTGTTGAAGGCGTGCAGGTCGATGTGGGCCGGCGCCACGGCCTTCCACAGCCGCAGCGTGCTGACCTTGGCCGTGCCGTGGCCGGGGATCACCATGTCGTGCGCCTTGGCCGCCACCTCGGCGGCATTGCGCCACAGCGCTTTGTCGCCATGGTGCTCGACCCAGCCGCCGAAGCGAACCGGGTAGCTCACGCCGGACCTCGGGAACTCCCACGGCGTGCCGTTGGCCAGCCAGGGATCGGGGTATTCGACCTGGCAGCCGTGCTGGATGTCCTGCGCGAACATGCCGTACTCGTAGCGGATGCCGTATCCGAACGAAGGCAGGCCGAGCGTCGCCATCGAATCGAGGAAGCAGGCCGCCAGCCGGCCCAGGCCACCGTTGCCGAGTGCGGCATCGGGCTCGCGGTCGGCCACATCCTCGAGCTTCTGGGCGTGCTGTCTTGCGGCCTCGGAAGCGCCGTTGCCCAGATCGAGGGCCGCCAGCGCATTGCCCAGCGTGCGGCCGATGAGGAACTCCATCGACAGGTAATACACGCGGCGGGCCTGTTCGCTTCGCTCGCGGGCCTGCGTGGCCACCCATCGCCGCGACAACTGCTCTCGTGCCACCTGGGCCACCGCCTGCATCAGCTCGGTGGGAGTGGCCTGTGCCGGTGCCACGCCCACGGTCTTGAGCAGGTGATCGTCGACGCCGCCGGCAATGTCGGTGGGGGAAAGCGTGTTCTTGTCCACGGGGATCCTTTGTCGTGCGGCGGCGCTGTGGGCGCCGGCGGCCTTCTGGCGGGTGCGCAGTGTCTCTGCTGAGCCTGGGAGCGTCAACCGCACAGCAGTCGCAATTTTCGCGCCGGCCCAACACGGTGCCCGTGCCCGGGTTACGGCCGATTTCAGCCGGCCTCGACGCGGTGCCGGCGGCTTGACCGAGGACAGAGCCGGGGCCGCGGTCACGGAGTTACCGTCGGGTACGGCGAAACAACATCGACTTCACGCCGCCGCGGTCTGAAAGCGCACCGCGGGCGGGCAGACGCCTGTTGCGCCGACGCCGAAAATGCTGATGATCGAAGCGCGCCGCCGCCTTTGCGTGCGCCCACGCCAACACAGGAGACTCATCCATGACCCCGAACGATCTCGCGCTCAGCCTGGACCTGCCCAAGCGCACCGTGGCGCTGGTGCTGGCCGGCGGGCGCGGCAGCCGGTTGAAGAACCTGACCGACCGACGCGCCAAGCCGGCGGTCTACTTCGGCGGCAAGTTCCGGATCATCGATTTCGCGCTGTCCAACTGCCTGAACTCCGGCATCCGCCGCATCGGCGTGATCACGCAGTACAAGAGCCACAGCCTGATGCGCCACCTGCAGCGCGGCTGGGCCTTCCTGAAGAGCGAGATGAACGAGTTCGTCGACCTCATGCCTGCGCAGCAGCGCGTCGACGAGGAAAGCTGGTACCGCGGCACGGCCGACGCCGTCTACCAGAACCAGGACATCCTGGCCAGCTACGGCGCCGACTACATCGTCATCCTGGCCGGCGACCACATCTACAAGATGAACTACGCGCTGATGCTGGCCGACCACGTGGCCAAGGGGCGCGATTGCACGGTGGGCTGCATCGAGGTGCCGCGCATGGAGGCCACGGCGTTCGGCGTGATGGCCGTGGATGAGAAGAGCATGATCGTCGACTTCGTCGAGAAGCCGGCCGACCCGCCACCGATGCCCGGCAAGCCCGATCGGGCGCTGGCCAGCATGGGCATCTACATCTTCAATGCGCGCTACCTCTACAAGGAGCTCGAGCGCGACATCAACGACCCGAACTCCAGCCACGATTTCGGCAAGGACATCATCCCGCGCGCGGTGCGCAAAGGTCAAGCTGCGGCCCATTCCTTCGACCTGAGCGCTGTGGGCACGCGCATGAACGAGGAACCGTACTGGCGCGACGTCGGCACCATCGACGCCTACTGGGACGCCAACATCGACCTGACGGCCACCGACCCACTGCTCAACCTGTACGACACGCGCTGGCCGATCTGGACTTACCAGCCGCAATTGCCTCCGGCCAAGTTCGTTCACAACCAGGACGACCGCCGCGGCATGGCGATCGAGTCGCTCGTCTCGGGTGGTTGCATCGTCTCGGGGCAGGTGTTCCGCTCGGTGCTGTTCTCCAGCGTGCGCGTGCATTCGCACTCCAGCGTGTCATGGGCGGTACTGCTGCCCGGTGTCCAGGTCGGCCGGGGCACGCGGCTCACCCGCGTGGTGGTCGATCGCGGCTGCCACATCCCCGACGGCATGGTCATCGGCGAGGACCCGGCGAGCGACGCCGAACGCTTCTTCCGCACCGACAACGGCATCACGCTCGTCACGCGCGAGATGCTCTCGCAATTCGACCCGCTCTGACCGATGAAGGTTCTGCATGCCGCCGCGGAGGTCTTTCCGCTGGTGAAGACGGGTGGTCTGGCCGACGTGGTTGGCGCATTGCCGCAGGCGCTGGCACGCGCGGGAGCGGACGTTCGACTCGTGTTACCGGGGCTGCCGGCGATCGTCGACGCCGTGCTGCACCAGAAGACGATCGTCGAGCTCGGCCCCCTGTTCGGCGCCGGCCGTGTCGCCGTGCGCCTGGGCACCATGCCCTACAGCCACGTGAGCGCCTACGTGATCGATGCGCCGTACCTGTACCGGCGCGGCGGCGGGCCCTACCAGGCCAGCGACGGCAGCGAGTGGGCCGACAACCTGCAGCGTTTTGCCCTGCTGGGCTGGATGGCGGCGCACCTGGCCTCCGGTGAAATCGACCCGGACTGGACACCGCAGTTGCTGCACGCGCACGACTGGCATGCGGCGCTGGCCTGCGCCTACATGGCGGCGCATCCGGGCAACACGGCGAGCTCGGTGTTCACGGTGCACAACCTGGCCTTCCAGGGCCTGTTCCCGCAGCAGGATTTCGCTCAGCTCGGCCTGCCGCTGCGCTACATGCAGTCGCACGGCCTGGAGTTCCACGGCCAGCTGTCGTTCATGAAGGCGGGCCTGAAGTACGCGCAGCGCGTGACGACCGTGAGCCCGACCTACGCCGGCGAAATCGCCACGCACGAGTTCGGCTGCGGGCTGGACGGCGTGATCCGCGGCCGCGGCGCCGAGGTCAGCGGCATCCTCAACGGCGTGGATGGCACCGTGTGGGACCCGGCCAAGGACAGCAGTCTGAGCGCGCGTTACTCCGCCAAGGACCTGGCCGGCAAGTCCCGCAACAAGGCGGCGCTGCAGAAGGAGATGGGCCTCGAGGTGAACGCCGGCGCGCCGCTGTTCGGCGTGGTCAGCCGCCTGTCGGCACAGAAGGGGCTGGACCTGGTGCTGGCCGCCTTGCCGGCGCTGCTGCGCCAAGGTGCGCAGCTCGTGCTGCAGGGCTCCGGCGACCCGGTGCTCGAGGCCGCATTCACGGCCGCCGCATTCGCGCACCCTGCGAAAGTGGCAGTGCGTATCGGCTACGACGAAACTTTCGCTCATCGCTTGATCGCCGGCTCGGACGTGATCATCGTGCCGTCGCGCTTCGAGCCCTGCGGCCTGACCCAGCTCTATGGTCTGCGCTACGGCACGCTGCCGCTCGTGCGGCGTGTCGGTGGGCTGGCCGACACGGTGGTCGATGCGAGCGAAGCCGCGGTGCGCGACGGCCTGGCCACCGGCTTCAGCTTCGACGCGGCCACGCCCGCGGCGCTGGAGTCGGCCCTGCTGCGCGCCGTTCAGGCCCATGCCCAACCCGAGTTGTGGCGCCGGCTGATGGTGACGGCGATGGCGAAGGACTTTTCCTGGGAGGGAGCCGCCCAGCACTACATGACGCTGTATCGCGGCCTGACCGGGCCCCGGCAATAGTTCACGCCAAGTATCAAAATGTAAACCAGCCCCCCGTACCCGCGGGCTGCGCTGCATCGCGTGCGCTTTCGACAATGGCGCCATGAGCAGAAAGCAACCAGCCTACAAGGACACGCAGGTCTTCGACTGGGAGGTCGAGCCGCACGACGAACGCCCCAGCGCCTTCTCGCAGACCACCGGCTACTCGCTGCTGTCGGGCTACCACGTGGAGCCGGTGCGCGAGTCGCGGCGGCGCCATCGCAGCCCCGTCCCGGCGCTGATGGCGGCGGGCTTGGTGGTCGCGCTGGGCGCGGCCGCAATGGTGGGTTTCGTGCGCCTGCTGCACGCCTGAATCGAGGCGCCTCAGGCCCACAAGGCCGACAAGGTCGATTCGCTACGGCGCACAAAGGCCTTGGCTGGCGTGGCCGATTTGAAGTAGCCGCGATCGAGATCGCCGCAGATGGCCGCATACCAGGTCGAGCCCGGGCCGGCCGCATAGACGCGGATCTCGCCGGTGGAGCGGCGGCGCATCGATACGATGCCGCCGCTCAGGCCGAGCAGCTGGCTGATGCCGGAGTGCGAGTCTTCTTCGATGTCGAAGTCGCGCTCGTCGAGGCCGCGCGCGGCCAGCATGCGGCGCAGCGCCTGGATCTTTTCGCCGCCGATGCTGTGGATCATTTGTGCCATGACGCCTGCTCCGTCTCGTTGCGCGGCCGAAGGGCCGATGCAGCGAATTCTTCGCGGCACCGCCGGCAGCGCACATCCCCAAGGGGTGGGTGTGGAGTTAGGGGGGCAGGGTGTGCTCAGGGCGTGCTCTTGGCACCGTCCCTGGCGGAATCTCGAGCGTATTGCGCCTCGAAGGCACGACGCGCACGGATGTAGTGATTCGCGCATTCCAGCGAGGCCGAATCGGCGCAGCCGGGCGGCTTGCGGTAGGAGGCCGCCCAGGCGCGTTCCTTGCGCTCGGCATCGGAGACGGTGCTGCGTTGGGCTTCCTCGGCCAGGCGCTGCTGCTCGCGGATCTTCTCGGCGCGCGCACGCTCTTCGTCTTCGGCGGCACGCTGGCGTTGCGCGGCCGCTTGCTGGGCGGCTTCGATCTGCTGCTGGTTCTCGCGCGAGATGCGTTCGATCTCTGCCGCCGTGGCGCGTGCGTTGGCTTCGGCGGTCGAGCGTGCGCTCCAGCGCACGTAGGCTGCCGCGATCGCCGTGGCGACGAGGATGCCGATCAGCACCGCGATGGCGAACTGAAGGGGCAGCGGCACCGAGAACGAGTCCCAGCCGCGGCGCCGCTTGGGTATGCGCGGCATGCGCTTGAACGGCGTGGCGGCGGCCACGGTCACCGGCTTGGCGGGTTCGGTGCGCGGGCCGCCGTCGGCCGGCTCCGGCTGCGTGGGGGTCGCGTCCTGCTCGTTGGCGCTCATGCCGCGGAGTCTACGTCCGCCGGACCGGCATCGAACAGCTCCGTTTCCGACAGTCGCAACAAGCGGCGTGCTTCGGCCTGCGTGCCGTGCAGCCACAGGTCGACGTCCTCGAACTCGACCGGCACCACCGAGCGCTTGTCCTGCTGGTCGGGGCCGAGTTTCGGGTCGGGCTTGTGCATGCGCCGCATCAAGGGGTGGGCATCGGCATTGATGGTGAGCATGGTGTAGCTCTCCACCAGCTCGCCGGTGGTCTTGTCGGTCCAGGTGTTCCACAGCCCGGCCAGGCCCCAGGGCGCGCCGTCGACGCGGCGAAAACGCCACCACACGTTCTTGCCGCTTTCCCAGTTCGGTTCGTCGAAAGACCAGGCCGGGATGATGCAGCGCTTGCCGTGCTTCCACGGGTCCTTGAAGGTGGCCTTGTCGGCCAGCTCCTCGCTGCGCGCATTGCAGGTGGAGTAGGTGAGCCTGGGTGTCTTGGCGAACCAGGGCACCAGGGCCCATTGGCCGATCACCAGCTCACGCTCGGGTTCGGTCGAGTCGCGTGCGGCGCGGATGAAGGCCCCGGGCCGCTGCGGGAAGATCTCGCCACCGCGCCAGGGCGTGTGCCGGCCGATGTGCCAGGCCCGCTCGATGGCCGCGGCTTCGGGGGAGACGTAGCGGGTGCACATGCGTGGAAGTGCGGAGATGGCGCACGGAACGGCTGTCAACATCAGCATCGGCGCTTGCTCTCCAGGCACCAGTGCTGCGGTTCACTTCCCGTTCACAACGCGCTGACGGATCTTCGATGGGATCGAATCATAAGCACTGCCGCTTGCCCAGAAGGCAAATCTGCTGACCGAGTGGGAGTGTGGAATCGCGATCCAGCACGACGCGGACAAGCCCGGCGTGCACAGCTCGCAGCGCGGCTGGCGCGAAGAGCGATCAGGACCGGGCACCCACGCCACCAAGGTTTAAGTTCATGAGGCCATCCACCGCCAGAGGGCGGCAACGGCCATCCCGAGAGTCAAGTACGCGGCAAACAGCACAGTCCGCTCATCGCGCAGGTGATCCCACCAGGGCGGCATCGGCCGCGGAACACCTTGAGCTTTCAGCCACGGCTCGAGTGCCGTGTTGACGTGCCGCCACCCTCGGGCAACGTGCAACTGTGGCGTGCCATCGGCCGCGAAGGTCACGAAATCGGCACGTGTCGCCTCCTGCGGCCAGGGACGAGGCCACTGAAGCCGGAGACGCTCCAGCGCTTGTCGTCCCTGTCGTGCAAACCGGCGTGCGAGCCTGTTGGTGTGAATGGGATCGTGATATCCGCCTGATCGCAGGCGTGCTGCGCCTCGCGGCAGAACCAGCAGCAACCGATCCGGGGGGACTTGTCGGATCAGTTCGTCGATCTCCCAATCCAAGCCTGTCTCTGATGCGACGCCACTTGCACGCTTCTCCAGGATCAGGAAGAGAACAACGAGCCGTGCAGATTGCATCAACCGCCGAACGGTGGCTTGCCATTCGGAGTCCGCTACGTACATCCGGCTGGCGCCTGCAGGCGGCAGGAACTCTCCGGGCCGACCAATCGCCACGACAGGGCCGAGCGAGCTGAGGACGCGCACCAAGTGCTGTTCATAGCGCGGCCCATAGCCGAACGCGCTCAGTACCGACGTCTCGTCCGTACCAAAGCTCCGCAGAAACAAGACTTCACCAGACCTGCAATCCAGGGCACGGGCGTCTGCATCCTGCTGCAAGGCACGCTGGCTGAGGCCTTCGCAGACCTGATAGGCAATGTGCAAGGCAATCGAAGCGAGGTACATCTCCTGCCTCCAGAAAATGCCAGGCAGGAGAACAAACGACCCCACCAGTGCAACGTGCCCAGCGAGTCGTGTGCGCTTGCCGAACTCGAGTCGCGTCGTCATTGAATCAGTCGACTGGCTACCAGCGATTCGCCAACCGCAACAGCCGAGCCTCAAGTGATACGACGCAGCGGACGCGGGCAGGTGTGCGAGGGGGAAAGCAAAGCGGGCCGCGAAGGCCCGTGTTTCCTAGCATTCTGGCGGAGAGAGCGGGATTCGAACCCGCGGAGGGCTGTTAACCCTCACACGCTTTCCAGGCGTGCGACTTAAACCGCTCATCCATCTCTCCGGAGCCGCGGAGTTTATCGCAAGAGTTCAGGGCGTCCCGGGGGCCTTGCCCTTGAGCAATGCCATGGCCGTGCCGATCAGCGCCGACACCTCGCCCATGTGTCCGGGCACGATCATGGTGTTGTTCTTCTGTGCGAGCTGGCCATAGGCCTCGACGGCCTTTTCCGCGACCTTCAATTGCACCGCCTGCTCGCCGCCGGGTGACTGGATCGCCGCAGCGATCTTGCGGATCGCGTCGGCGGTAGCGTCGGCCACCGCGGTGATGGCCGCAGCCTCGCCCTGTGCCTTGTTGATCTCGGCCTGGCGTTCGCCTTCGGAGCGGGCGATCGAGGCCTCTCGCTCGCCGGTGGCGATGTTGATCTGCTCCTGCTTGCGGCCCTCGGAGGCGGCAATCAGCGCGCGCTTCTCGCGCTCGGCGGTGATCTGCGCCTGCATCGAATGCAGGATGGCCGCCGGCGGTGTCAGGTCCTTGATCTCGTAGCGCAGCACCTTCACGCCCCAGTTGGACGCCGCGTCGTCGAGCGCGCTGACCACCGAGGCGTTGATCGCGTCGCGCTCCTCGAAGGTCTTGTCGAGTTCCATCTTGCCGATCACCGAGCGCAGCAGCGTCTGCGCCAGCTGCGTGATGGCCAGGATGTAGTTGCTCGAGCCGTAGCTCGCGCGCATCGGGTCGGTCACCTGGAAGTAGATGATGCCGTCGACCTGCAGCTGGGTGTTGTCCTTGGTGATGCAGACCTGGCTGGGCACATCCAGCGGCACTTCCTTGAGCGAATGCTTGTAGGCCACTCGCTCGATGAAGGGCACGACGAACTTCAGGCCTGGTGTGAGTGTGCGGTCGAACTTGCCCAGCCGCTCGACGACCCAGGCGTGCTGCTGCGGCACGATCTTGAAGGTGCGGTAGATGAAGATGCCGGCGATGACGGCCAGGATGAGGGCGATTTCCATGGATGCGCTTTCCGAGTGATTCAGTTCGATGGGGCCGGTGCCAGCACCAGCCAGTTGCCTTCGACGGCGGCGACGCGGTGCTCGCCGGGCGCAGCGGCCGCGCCGGGCTGCAGCCGCGCCGTCCATTGCGTGCCGCGGTAGGTGACGCGCGCGGTGCCGTCGCTGCCCCAGGCCGCCACCTGCACGCGCTCGCCGATGTCGAGGTTGACGTCGCGGTTGCTCGCCGCCGGCGCCGACTTCGGATGGCTGGCGCGCTTCCAGTGCCACAGCGCGGTGGCGGCCGCGCCGACCACGGCCGCGGCGACGATCTGCAGCGTGCTCGACAGCCCGAGATGGGCTGCCAGCGCCCCGGCGCCCAGCCCGAGCGCGAACATCAGAAGGTAGAAAGTGCCGGTGGCCAGTTCGGCGGCCACGGCCACTCCGGCGGCGACCCACCAGAAGGTGGCGGCAGACAGGTCCATGCAGGCTCCTCGAAGCGTGATCGGGCGCAGTGTACGGTCAGGCGTTGGCCCTACACTTCGCGCTCCCGCTTTTTGCCACCCCGAGGCTTGCCATGCTGCGCTTCCGCTTTCCGATCGTCATCATCGACGAGGACTACCGCTCGGAGAACACCTCCGGCCTGGGCATCCGCGCGCTGGCCGAGGCGATCGAGAAGGAGGGCTTCGAGGTGCTGGGCGCCACCAGCTACGGCGACCTAAGCCAGTTCGCGCAGCAGCAAAGCCGCGCCAGCGCCTTCATCCTGTCGATCGACGACGAAGAGTTCACCGCCGGGCCGGAGATCGACCCGGCGGTGGTGAACCTGCGCAAGTTCATCCAGGAAATCCGCTTCAAGAACGCCGAGATCCCGATCTACCTCTATGGCGAGACGCGCACCTCGCAGCACCTGCCCAACGACGTGCTGCGCGAGCTGCACGGCTTCATCCACATGTTCGAGGACACGCCGGAGTTCGTGGCCCGCCACATCATCCGCGAGGCCAAGAGCTACATGGACGGCCTGGCGCCGCCGTTCTTCCGTGCGCTGGTCGACTATGCGCAGGACGGCTCCTACTCATGGCATTGCCCGGGGCACTCCGGCGGCGTGGCGTTCCTGAAGAGCCCGGTGGGCCGCATGTTCCACCAGTTCTTCGGCGAGAACATGCTGCGTGCCGACGTCTGCAATGCCGTCGACGAACTCGGCCAGCTGCTCGACCACACCGGCC
>ENA-UOWO01000321-UOWO01000321.1-activated-sludge-metagenome-genome-assembly--contig:-NODE-321-length-71265-cov-9.972602_pt1 | contig 71265 bp, 53 predicted proteins | sample MGYA00238148_ERZ761564 | MGnify/ENA primary metagenome ERZ761564 (study PRJEB28885, sample SAMN05720194) | activated sludge metagenome | isolation source: Anaerobic digester | place: USA...
CCTCATTTCCATAAACCATGGTGCCATTTACAAACGTTCTTTCGATGCTGGCAGGAAAAGTAAATCCTTCCAATGGACTCCAGCCACATTTGGATAGTACATTTTCCTTGGCAACCGTAAACGGTTTTTCCCTGTCAACCATCACCAGGTCGGCATAATAACCTTCTCTTATAAAACCCCGGTCTTTTATTTGATAGATCGTGGCAATATTGTGGCTCATTTTCTGCACCACTTTTTCGAGTGAGATCTTTCCTTCTTTTACATAGTGCAGCATCATACTGAGTGAATGCTGTACAAAGGGAACGCCACCATGCGCTTGTTCATAGGGAACATTTTTTTCTTCCAGCAAATGAGGCGCATGATCTGTGCTGATGGAATCAATGACGTCATCATTTACTGCTTTCCACAAAGCCGTTTTATTATGCGGAGCTTTGATGGCAGGATTGCATTTTATTTTATTTCCCAGTGTGGCATAATCATCACTGGTAAAATGCAGGTGATGCACACAGGCTTCAGCAGTGATCAGCTTTTCATTCAATGGCAGCATATTACTGAACAACTGCAACTCCTTTTCGGAAGTGATATGGAGTATGTGCAGCCTGCTGCCATATTTCTTTGCCAGCTGGATTGCAAATAAAGAAGATTCAAAACATTCAATCTCATCTTTAATAATGGGATGATCAGCAGCCGTCAATGCCCTGCCTTCTGACTTGAGCCGGTCATAATTCTCCTTCATGATCCTTTCATCCTCGCAGTGTGTTGCTATCAGCAGCTCACTTTCACTGAATAGTTTATTTAGCGTAACCGGGTTATCGAGCAGCAGGTTACCAGTGGAAGAACCCATAAATATTTTGATGCCGCACACCTCATTTCTTTTATCATTGGTACGCAGCGCTTCATCCGAATTATCATTACTGGTGCCCATGTAAAAAGAGTAATTGGCCAGCGAGGTCCTGGAGGCAAGGGCAAATTTTTCTTCCAGCAATGCCTGGGTAAAAGTTGGAGGAATGGTATTGGGCATATCCATAAAAGACGTGGTACCCCCAGCCACAGCGGCTTTCGACTCAGAGTGCAGCGTACCTTTATGCGTAAGGCCTGGTTCCCTGAAATGAACATGGTTGTCTATCACGCCCGGCAGCAACTGTTTTCCCTCGCCAATTATTTCAGTTACTTTCCCCTTACAGTCAATGGAAGAGGCAACCTTGTCTATCCTTTCGCCATCGATGAGAACGTCGGCAGTTACCGTTTTCCCTTCGTTAACCACCTGTATGTTTTTAAAGAGATATTTTTGCATATCTTGAACGCTGATTAAAAATTTTGTAAGTACCGTTTTCAGCGGTGTTTGCTAAATTGAAAAACTCAGTACAAGCGTGCCAGCCACCCAATTTTTTTTGGAGGGCAAACACATCAGAAGCAGAATGATATTTCTGAGACTTAGTACGAAAAATCCAAAACAACACTGCGATGCAAATTATTAAAAGCTTACTCAAACTCGTGATTTTTATTTGCCCTGTTTTTGCAACAGCGCAAACCACTTTTATTCAGCAGGGCGATAAAGCATACCAGTTGCTGGAAAGGATGGAGATAAAAGCAAAGACGAATAGTAATTTCAACTTCTCTAACCTCAGGTATTTCAGCCGCAAAGTGATGATGGAGGAAGTAATGGCTGCCGACAGCATGAACAAAACGATGGCTGCTGATGCAAAAAACGCCTCTAAACTGACGCCGATAGACGAATTTAACCTGCAGAGCTTTTATATGAACAATTCCGAATGGTATAGCGGTAACAAGGAAAGCTTTAACAGCCGGAAACCTGTATTCAACACTTTTTACAAAACAAAACCAAACTTATTTGAAGTCAACAGCAAAGACTTTTTTTTAGCGGTAAACCCTATGCTGCAGGTAACTTTTGGCAAAGAATCGAATAATGATAATTCAGTCTTCCTGAACAGCAGGGGCGTAACGGTTCGTGGACTTATTGCAAAAAAAATAGGTTTTTCTACAACACTTACAGATAACCAGGAGAGAGGTCCCGGCTTTTTTCAAAGCTGGATAAATGCCAACAGGGCGGTACCGGGTGTTGGGTTTTATAAAAATTTTAAAGGTACGGGTGTGGATTACTTTGATGCCCGTGGGTATGTTACTTTTAGTGCCACTAAGTACATTGATATTCAGTTTGGGCATGATAAAAATTTTATCGGGAATGGATACCGCAGTTTGTTCCTTAGCGACTGGGGCAATAGCTACTTGTTTTTAAAACTCAATACAAGGATCTGGAAACTGAATTATCAAAATGTATTTATGGAGCTGATGCCCGTGTTTAATAAAGCGGGTGGCGACCGGGTACTGGATAAGAAATACCAGGTGATGCACCATCTTAGCTTTAATATCAGTAAATCCATTAATATCGGCTTATTTGAAGCGGTAACATTTGGCAGGCGAAATCATTTTGACTTCCAGTACCTGAACCCTATCATTTTCCTGCGACCGGTTGAAAGTGGCAATGGCAGTGGCGACAAGGCGAAAGTGGGCTTTGACTTTAAAGCAAATGTTGCCAACCGGCTTCAATTTTATGGACAGTTCTTACTGGATGAATTTGTGCTGGGTAAGCTAAGAAATGACAAAAATAATTATGTCAACAAATTTGGCTACCAGTTAGGTGCTAAATATATCGATGCATTTGGCATTCCTAACCTCGATTTGCAAGGAGAAATAAACAGGGTGAGGCCTTTTACTTATTCTCATTATGATTCTGTTTCCAATTATACACACTATAACCAGCCAATGGCGCATCCGCTGGGTGCCAACCTCCAGGAATTTATCGGGATCATAAAATACCAGCCGGTAAAAAAGCTGTATGTATATGCAAGAGCCATTTATTATTTCCAGGGACTTGATAGTGCCGGATTTAACTTTGGTGGCAACCCGTTCCGCCTATACAACGAAGGCAAACCCTTAGTTAATCCCAATGATCCAACTTCTGCACAAAGGCAAAGTGGCTTTGCAGTAGGTGGTGGTGTAAAAGGCAGTTGTTTGAATGCGCTGTTGCAAGTGAGTTATGAAGTAAAAGAGAATGTTTACTTTGATGTGAGCCTGCAACACCGCACCTACAAAGCACCGCTGATAAATGTGAATACCAGTAACACTATGATAACAGCAGGAATAAGATTGAATATGTGGAAGCGGGTATATGATTTTTAGTTGGCCGCAGACCTGCCGGCAGGCAAGTTTCACAGATAAAATAATATATAAAGAGAAAGAGCCTTGCGCAATTAAGACACTTTCTCTTTGAATCAGAAGGCCTCAAACCAAACCTTCTTACTATCATTATAATCCCCGTTATAATTGATCGTAAGCTCCTCTCCTTTTTCAATATCCCTGACTGTTTTTATTAAAATGCTGTCGCTTTCAAAATCCATGTAGTACTCACAATTGCTGTTGTAGCTATGGTTATAAATTGGTACCAGGCCCAATGCCATGCAGCAGCGTTCACTTTCTTCACCCCATTCAAAAATATAATCATGCAGGAGGGTTTGGTCTACCAGTTTCCTGTCGTCTTTGGTCATAACAATTACGGGAGCCACTTCAATGACAGTATTAGCAGCTATTTCCTTTTTGGTAAATACACCCCTGCCCATTTTTTCGGTGTGTGCGATGAACAGGTAAGATTTCTGCATAAAGGTTTATTGAAGTAATTTGCAAGATAAATGAAATGTTAGATGAGTGGACAGGGTTAGATGAGCATAAGGCTAAATTGTTATATTGTTAAATTGTTGTTGGGTTACTACGGTCACAAGCTGCACTCAACAATTGAACAGTTCAGCAATTCAACAATTCAACAATCCAACAGTTCAACATTCAGCTATCCAACAATTGAACAATCCAACAATTAAGCAATTCACATGTCTTTAGACCTGGACGAAATATCAATACAACAACGCTTTGAAGAGGTGGTGGCTACTGAAGACAAACTTCAGATCAAAGAGTTTTTGAATCAGCAGAACATCAGTGATGTGGCTGACCTGATCTATGAGAATGAGGAATATGAAACACAGATCATCAGTCATCTCTCCATTCACCGTGCTGTAGGTGTTTTTAAAATACTGGAACTGCCGGTACAAAAAAGGATTATTAAAGACCTGCCGCCTTTTACCACCGCCGAATTATTAAATGAACTGCCGGCAGATGACCGTACCTCTTTTTTAAGTGAGCTTTCCAGTAATGCTGTAAGGGAACTGGTAAAAACATTGAACCCTGAAGAAAGAAAGATCACCTTGTCCCTGCTCGGTTACCCCGAAGACAGTGTGGGCAGGCTGATGACACCAGATTATGTGTATGTGCATGAAAACAATACGGTAGAAGATGTGTTGAATATCATTCGCAAACATGCCAAAAGCAGTGAGACCATCGATGTGATCTATGTGATCAATGACAAGGGCGAACTGCTGGATGATATTCGTATCAAAGATTTTATCATGGCTTCGCCGGATAAAAAAGTGAACGAGATGATGGATGGCCGTTTTATCGCCCTGCATGTGGGAGATGACCAGGAAGTGGCCAATGAAGCTTTTAAAATGAATAACAGGGTAGCCCTGCCGGTGGTGAGCAAGAGCAACAAACTGCTGGGCATTGTTACTATTGATGATGTGCTGTGGGTGGCCAACGAAGAATTTACGGAAGACATACAAAAGATAGGTGGTACCGAAGCGCTGAATGAACCTTACCTGGATATATCTGCTTTCCGGCTGTTCAAAAAAAGGGCCGGCTGGCTCATCGTACTGTTTTTAGGTGAAATGATCACCGCCAGCGTGATGCAGAATTTTGAAGAGGAAATAAAAAAAGCCGTGGTGCTCACCTTGTTTATTCCCCTGATCATTTCCAGCGGGGGCAATACCGGCTCGCAGGCTTCCACCCTCATTATCCAGGCGATGGCGCTGGGCGAAGTAACCATTGCCAACTGGTGGCGTGTGATGCGGAGAGAAATTATGCAGGGCATTATGCTGGGCACCATGCTGGGTATCATTGGTTATACAAGGGTGGTGTTGTGGGGCAAACTAATGCCTGGTGTGTATGAAGGGCATGACATAAGAGTGGCGCTAACGGTAGGCTTCTCTTTAATTGGTGTTGTGTTGTGGGGTACACTAAGCGGCTCTATGTTACCGTTAGTGTTAAAAAGATTGGGGGCTGACCCTGCAGTTAGTTCTGCTCCTTTTGTGGCCACACTGGTGGATGTAACCGGGCTGATCATTTATTTTTCTGTGGCCTATGTTTTCCTGCAGGGAGTGCTGTTGTAGCAAGAGATCATACCACCTGTTGTACTAAATAATACTTATTCTACTGTTAAGGAGAAAGAGATCATCCTCGCATTGATCCTGTCAACATTACTGCTGTAACGGAGGGTGGAAGTGCGGTCATGCAGGTTATTCAATCCCCAGTTGACCCTTAACTCAGGGCTGAGAACGAAGTAGGGAAAGTAAAAATGAAAACCGATACCCCCTTCTACACTATAATCGTAAGGTCTCAGTTTGATTAACTCTTCCGCATTTTTCTTATTGGCATTGGAGGCAAGATCATAATCGAAACGGCCACCGAAAGTGGTAAATACTTTGAGGTTGCCAATGCGGTCGCTGCTAAATTTTAAAAGCAGTGGCAGACTGAGTGTGATGGACTGAACTTTTTTTTGAGTAAGCTTTGATTCGCCGGCAATCGGGTCAAACTTCGTCATGGTATATTCAAAAGCCTTTTCGCTAAAAGTTAGGTTAAGCGGATACGTCCTGAGATCCCAGTGTTCGTTGAAATTAAGATTTACCAGCCACGCAAGGTTGATCCCTATATTGTTGATGCTTTCAATAACAGCGATGCTGTCGTTTAATACCGGGCTTAAAAATTGAGGATGGTGGGTGAACTTAAAATAGGACCTGTTTAAACCAAGGTTGATACCAAAATGATAGCGTTTACTGTCATGGTCGGGTAAGTTCAGCTCAACATGCTGCGCTTTGCCGGCCTGGCAAATAAACAAACTGATAACAATAGTTATTATTTTTCTCCGCAATAAATGCTGCATATTCCTGCGCTCTGGGGTTTACAATAAGTATTTCGATAGCCGAGGCTGTCTAAGATTTGTGTAAAGTTGTTACCTTCTGGAAATTTTTTAATTGATTCGTCGAGATATTTATATGCATTGCGGTTTTTGCTGAACAATTTGCCCACCGTGGGCGCCACTATTTTCATGTACACATTATAAAACTGCTTTATCACCGGTGCCTTGGGTTTGCTGAACTCCAGCACCACTAATTTACCTCCTGGTTTAAGCACCCTTAATATTTCCGCCAGCCCCTTTTCCAAATGCTCAAAATTCCGCACGCCAAAGGACACGGTCACTGCATCAAACGTATTATCTAAAAAGTTTATTGTTTCACTATCACCGTTCACCAAGTCAATAATATTGCCAAGATTTTGCTCCGCCACTTTTTTACGGCCCAGTTCCAGCATTCCATCGCTGATATCAATCCCGGTTACTTTTTCGGGACTCAGGACTTTTGTAGCCATGATGGCCACATCTGCTGTACCGGTAGCAACATCAAGTATTCTTTTAGGATTGAGGCCTTTTAATTGCTTCAACGCTTCCTTGCGCCACCTCACATCAATACCAGCACTCAAAAACCTGTTTAAAAAGTCGTAGCGAAACGCAATATTATCAAACATATCCGCCACCTGTTCCTTCTTCGACAGCGTGGAACCCTCTACCGGCACCACGGTATCATGATCAAATTTTGCCATCCGGACAAAGATAATGGGTTTCCATTTTTAGGAGCAGGATTGTTTAGGGAGATTAACAGTAGTTTATGCCTGGTTAGTTACAACTTCTCCAACACAAACTTATTCCAACGGTATGTTTCTATTTACAACTTTATCTTTGCCACATGTTAATCAAACACGCCAAATACATTATCAGCAGCCCTTCCTTTGATAAATGCCCGCCGCCCGACAAGCCGGAGTATGCATTTATTGGCCGCAGTAATGTAGGTAAGTCTTCATTAATAAACATGCTGACGAATAATGCGAAGCTGGCCAAAACCTCAGGTACGCCGGGCAAAACACAAATGATCAACCATTTTGAGATCACCAGTGCCATAGAAGAAAAAAACGCCAAAGAAATAAAATGGTACCTGGTTGACTTGCCGGGATATGGCTTTGCCAAAGTGAGCATCCGCAGCCGGCGCAGCTGGGAGCAAATGATAGAAAATTACCTGCGTAAAAGAGAGAACCTGCAAATGATATTTGTGCTGCTGGATGCAAGACATTCCCCACAAAAAATTGACCTGGAATTTTTAAGTAAACTCGACGGATGGGGATTGCCCATCACCATGATATTTACAAAGGCCGACAAAGAAACACAGGCGATTGTTGCTAAAAATGTAAAACATTTTTTAGAAGCCATGAGAAAGACCTGGCAGTTTTTACCACAGCATTTTGTAAGCAGTGCAGTCAAGAAGATGGGAAGGGATAAAATTTTGGGGTTGATACAGGAATCAATGTCGGAAGAACAAGAATAGTACAGGCTTTCAATTGGCCCACCCCTTCCAGTGGCAATTCCGCAAATCGCACGAAAAATAAATGGCAACATACAAATGGCCCCCAACTGCGTTGGAGGCCATTTGACATTTCTATTGAGAAAATCTTAGCTCAGATTTTTTGCAAGGTGTTTTGCCATGTCGAACATAGACACTTGTGCTTTACCACCGAAAACAACTTTCAGTTTGTCATCAGCATTGATCATGCGCTTGTTCTTAGGATCCTGCAGTTTATTCTTTTTAATGTAGTCCCATATTTTTTTAACTGCTTCTGTACGTGGAACGCCTTTAGTACCGATAACAGCACCTAATGCAGCACTTGGAGTAAGCGCTTTCATAAAGGCAGCGTTTGGTTTACGGGCACTTTTCTTTTTTGCAACTTTTTTAGGAGCAGCTTTCTTTGCAGCTTTTTTAGGAGCGGCTTTTTTAGGAGCAGCCTTTTTTGGTGCAGCTTTTTTAGGAGCGGCTTTCTTTACAGCTTTTTTAGGAGCGGCCTTTTTTGCGGCCTTTTTTGCTTTTGCCATGTTTTTATAAAATTTAGAAATTAATGGATTGATAAAATCAACAGTTAAATATAGGAGATTTATTATTTCTCCAAATTTTTATTGGCATTTTATTGTCCACAGAGGGAGAATGAGAATGGGGATAGAGAAAAATACCTACTTACTTACTACCCATTTTGATCCCCTGTATCTAAAGTTTTGAGGTATCCCTGTAAATGATTTACCCACTTTATATCTTTGAGTAACCATCACATTCTTGCTTCCCAAAGCTGTTGCATCAAAAGTTAAAAACACAATATTAGCATTGAGAGAATCAATATACTTTTCCTCCACATGTAGAGATTCGTGCTTATTGTCGAACCTATCGCTTACTTGTGACATTCTCAACCAGAACAGATCATTTGATGTCATTACAACCACGCCTAGTATTTTTGAAAATTCCTTCCTGTAAAATGAATCCAGTAACCGAAAATCGGTATATCTAACTGGAAAACGCTCATATTCTTCCTTGTCAATAGCTATTTCTTCTTCAGTCCTGTTACCACAAACATAGTCTGCAGTAAAATCTATTACTAAGGTATCTTTACCCGGAAACAGATTTTCTACACTTCCTATAATGGCGGCCCTCAAAGATGCTGTATCCTGTATAAAGACTCTTTTACCTTCCTTTTTTGAAATGTCAGTGTTAATGAAAAAGGATGCTGTAACCGCAGCGCCATAGGCTCCAACTATAAACAGACTTAAATACTTTGTCATAGCAAAAAAGATTAGCAGTGCTCTAAAAGGGTAAAAAGAAAGTAGAAGATAAATAATAAGTTAAAGAGTCCAGGTATACACGACTGCCATAAATACGAAAACTGATACTAAATCCAAAAATAAAGAGGAGACAATTTTACTTCCCGTAGTTTTCACACTACGAAATCAACGAAGATCAGCAAGACAGATCTTAGTTCACCACCTTGTTGGCGCAACTGCTGCTGGCAAAGGCTTCGGGCTTGGCCTTAAACGCAAAGCCCATTCCGAGAATATAGCCCATGGCTTCCCGTAATGCCTCATTGCTTTTGAAACTGGGGTTGGTGTTGATGTCGGCATGCACTTCCATATCCACATCGTACTCTGTAAAAACATTGCAGAGCTCGTAAGCGATCTCAATGCTTTTGGCAACTTCCACCAGCATGCGTTCTTTAATGCTGTACTTCAGTTGCGTTTTTTCATTGTGGATGAACATGAAACCACCATGCCCCTCCCGTAAAAAAACGATGACGGTGGCAAATTCAGTTTCTTTTCCTTTAACCTGGCTGTCGGTACCAATGCAGACTTTGAGGTGATAGCCTGCTGCAGTTTCCCTTTTGATGGCTGCTTCCACTGCGTCTTTTATGGGCAGTTGAATGGGGTCGCCATTAAATTTTCTCCATAACATATAGAATGGGGTTTTCTAAAGTTACTGATATTAACCATATTACCAACAAGCCCGGTTGAAATTTTTAGATCTTAATACAGAATTAATAAAGCAAAAAAAGAAGGGCGGCTGTAACAGCTGCCCTTCTTTTTTTACGCAAGAATTTTTTACTGCTTTAATATTCTCACCGTTTTTCTGTTACCACAACCGGAGAGTACCAATACATAGGCACCTGCCGGTTTATTTTGTATGTTAATGTTATTAGATCCTGGTTTTCCATTTCCCATCAGCAACCTGTTTCCGCTGATATCCAGCAGCTGGTATTTGAACTCAGCCGGAGCCATAATGCTGATGCTGTTGTTTACAAATGTGGATACCACAAACTGTTGTTCTCCTGCAGGCTTTTTTAACAGCGTGGTAGTGGAGTAAAAAATATTACCCGACCGGGTATTCACCTGCAGGCGGTAATACATATCCTTATTTTGAAACAGTAAATTGTTATAAGTTGTACTGTTAGTTACGGTATTTACATCGCTGTACACAACTCCATCTACAGACGACTGCAATACCACCGTGCTGATAACTTCGTTACAATCAATTTGCCAGTTTAGCTGGTGTACATTATTTTTCACTATACCATCCAGTTGAATATTACATACCGGCAGTACAGCATACAATCCTTTTATGGTGTACGAACCAAGACTGCCATAGTCTGTCGCATTCATATTGCCGGTTCCTTCCACCACCAGGTAATAATTGCCTGCGTTTAATATCGTGTCAATCTGTACACTCATACTGATGCCGGGGTCAAAAACCTGCAACAGGTTTTTTGCAGCATCGTACAAGGATAATTTTATATCAAGATTGGCACCATCATTTGTGCCACCTGTATTAAATGGCACCGCCTCCAGGTGAAAGTTGGAATTGTGCTGCAGGGAGAAACTAAATGCATCTTTATCGGTGCTGCTGTTGATAATGCCGGCGGTATTGATATTTGATATGCTCAATTGTGAAGGCGATTGACTGATGTCATCGTTGTGATCATCCGGCCTGTATCCAAAACCATTTTGCGTGGTCAGGATAGAGAGATTGTCCTGGTTGCTGCCACAGCCATAAGGTGTGGGTCCATTGCTCCAGCCGCTCATATTGCGGTAGTAGCTGTTGCCCATGATGGGTGCCCAGGCCGTTTCACCAGTGCCGTCACCATCATTATAGGCCGAAGCCAGGTGACAGCCTTCATCATATTTGCTTTGGTGAGATAACCCCAACGCATGGCCGCTTTCGTGTGAGCAGCATTCTGCCACCATTTTAGGATTGTTTGGACCGAGCTTGTCAGAAAAAACAAAACAGGGTGTATCGTCTCCCCAGGTAAATGAACTTAAATAACTTACGCCGCCTGCATTAGCAAACCAGCTGCTGGTGGGTGTAACGATCACTCTTATCCTCCTGTCGAAAGGAGCTGCGTTAAATACATCTGTATCGGTTGTGATATTGATATCAAAAGGACGGTAATCTTCTGCCACCCGGCTGAATACCTCTGCTATTTGTGTATTGGTAAATCCAGCTGGTAAACAGTTGATCGGTTCGCCATTGTTCCACATGGGTGTCAGTACATCTTCCCCATCAAAATCAAGGTAGATGGTAGCAGAGGCAGAGGGATAGCTATTCAGCTTTAATGGCTGGCTTTGTGCAATAAAAGCACAACAACTTAAGAGTAAGGTGAGTGCAAAAATGTTGTTTTTCATAAAGCGGATGTTTGGGTTGGGTAAAGAATTCTGTTTTATTACTTACTGCATAGTTGCAGTATTCTGTCTGTTTCAATTTTTACAAACTGGTAGCTGGTACCCCCAACTTTCTTCAACTCGTAACCATCAGCAAAATCGGTATGGTACAAATGGCCTACATAAGTAAAATTATCAGCGGCATCATAGCGCCTTGAAACAGAGAAGAGGATATTATGAAAAGCCGTAAGCTTTAATGAAACCGTCTGCAGGTTACTGTATTTTTTTGCCCACCATTTCACCGGGCCTTTTAATGTAAGATCGCTTGTAAGCGGTAAACTTACTTCCACGTTATTTCCATGATTAAATAATTCTGCCAGTTGTGCTTCGGTACAATTGATAACAGCGGGATAATTTTTAAAAAGGTAAATCTTTGCCGAAGAAGCTTTTTGTGCCTGTATAGAGAGTGACGTAAATATGCACAGGCATGCACATAGTACCAGGGTACAGTTTTTCATAAGATTGTTTTTTGATTGGATAGCGCCCCGGGTAACTACTCCTGTGGCTTACGAATCATAACGTGTAAAACAATCCTTTATTGCATTTGGAGGCGGCTTTAATACTGGTTGGTGCTCAGCATCACCAGGGTGCAGGCTTCTTCTACAGCTATTCCATTCGTCTTTGCGAGCCCGGATAATTCATCATTTTCAGTACCGGGGTTAAAAATGATGCGCTTGGGATGAAGGGATAAAATATAATCGTAGTATTCCTTCTGCCTTTGTGGGTTTAAGTATAAGGTAACCGTATCAATGTTTTCGAAATCTTTATGCTCCGTTTCTATTACAGTATTACCAATTTTACCTGTACGCAATCCCAGCGCAATCACCGGATGCTTGTGTGCATTCAATTTTTGAACGGCCATATTACTGTACCGGGCCGGGTTTTCCGAAGCACCTATGACCAATGTTTTTTTAAGTTCCATAATCATAATATAGTTTATACCGGTGATACGGAGACCGTCAGACCGGGTTATAAAAATCTTGCTCTCATTTCAGGTGTGGGTATCATGCAGGCGTCTTTTTGTCCAAACCATTTGTAGCGGTTCTTTGCAATAAAATCATACACTGCATTACGTATAAAGGCTGGTACAATAATGAGGCCATAACAAAGTGGCCATAAACCGGATAAATACCGGCATACTCTTAATGCAGCAGTTGAACGGTTATATAATTTCCCATTTTCAATAAAAATAAAAGAGCTGGTATAGTTTTCGGGAAGTCCGTGTTGCTGCAACAGCGTCTTGCCAATTTCAGTTTGTAAAGCAGCAAACTTTATTACTTTGCGCTTATCTCTTTTAATGGTAAAATTGACTGCACCATTACAGAAATTGCAAATACCATCAAATAATATCACTGGTCCTGTTGTCATTACAAAGCAAATTTACATGAATTATTAAAGAGACCATCCGTTAGAAAACGGATGGCGTACTCAACACTACAAATTAAAAACAACGAATACATCTTTTGGTTGGTTGCAAGGATAATATATTCACTTCTTCGTCCAGGCTTAAAACATCAAATAACCAATAAATACAACCAGGCTGCTGATGTTCACAGCTAAAATCCATTTGTACCTGCGGTTAAAACCGATGTATTTCATCCTTCTCACATATTCATGCAATACAAAAACTGCCAGCATACCGAAATAAAAACTATTGAATAAACCATCCTGTAATACAATCATTTTATTGACCAGGATTACCGGGATACAAAGCAGCATCGCCATTAATGCAATCATATTGATCTGCCCCAGGTACTCAAGGCCATCCCTTTTGTGTAAGCTAAAACCGATACTGATATTGATAAACACAAAAATGAAGTGCACAGCCTGTAGTTTGACAATATTGCTGTTGAAGACGCTCTTATCCAGCACATATTCCTGCAGGGGAAACAGCATCCACGAATTGAATACAAGGAATACGAAAAGAAAAAGAAGCCGGTACCGTACATTGAAATCAGGGGTACAATCAAAGCCATCCTTTTTGGATGCAGCCACAATTACCCGGCGGTTGTAAGAAATAAACTTGTATAATTTTTGCAGCAGGTACCTGATGGGTTGTATGTTTCCAATGGTTTTAATAAAAGGAAATTTTTGTCCCAGAACTTCAAGCAGGGCATCTATTCCATACCATACCTGGTTACTTTTTATATCGACCAGCGGAATTTCATTTACACTTTTATGCAGGTCAATTTTTTTTAACAGCTCAGGTGAAATGGTACTAAAATCCCGTCTGCCTTCTTTGTCAATAAAACCTGTTTTTACAAACGCATTGGTGTAAGCAGAACAAAGCGGACAGTTGTCATCGTAAATAATTATTTTGTTGCTCATAACTGTTATTTTAATAATTCCATGGGTCGTTTCATCCTGTTAAATGTTTCTTCATAGCATATTCCTGCATAAAAAACAGCCATCAGGGGTGCAATAAAGAGCATTAGATACAGGAAGAGGAGGATCGGAACAAAGAAATAATCTGACAGCTGGCTGGCACCGGATACAAGCAGGATTCCGATGGACAGCATCAAAACAAACCGGTGATAAAACTTCCGCCGCTGATTTTCCTTAGTGAACCATCTGTTATACCAGTGAACAGCCATACTGATAACCTGCCATCCGCCGACTATAAAATATCCATAGCAAAATCTTTGGTCCCTTGTGATAAGACCAAAAATCACAAATCCCCCGATGAGTAAAACACTCATCCAGAAATCTGCTACTTTAAACCTTTTCATAACCGTGTATTTTAATATTTCAGAAAATATTGAAACTTTGTGTCTAAATAAAAGCCGCATTGCGGCTTCCCTGTACCCAGGGAACATTTATTTAAATACTTTCAGCAACCCGCTCAAAAACCAATTTTCATCTGCCTTGGTCATAATGTCCAGCATTTTATCTGCCTGGTTACCTAATTTTTTTATACTGGCAATGGTATCCGTAAACTGCTTTACGTCTTTATCTTTCTTATCTCCCTCTACTTTTTCTAACTGTGTCAGCAGCTTCAGCATTGGATCAAGCTCTCTTTTCTTTCTTTCCCGGGTTATTTGTGTGGCCACTTTCCAGATATCTTTCTCCGCAGTGAAATATTCCTTTCTTTCTCCTGATAAGATCACCCTGTCAACCAGTCCCCAGCTGATCAATTCTCTAATGTTCATATTTACATTACCCCGGCTGATATTGAGCTCTTCCATTATATCATCCTGCGTGATCGGATTAGAACTGATCATCAACAATGCATGTATCTGCGCCATGGTGCGGTTGATACCCCAATGTGTTCCAAAAGCACCCCAGCTGCTGATGAATTGTTGTTTAGCCTCTGCCAGTTTCATAATAATAAATTGATGACCCAAAGATAAGACTGATTTTGAATTTTCAAAACTTTTTGAAAACAAATTTCAATCGAATCATACGATCCGGAATTTGAAGCGCCCGTTTGATACATTCACTGCCCTGCCATCCACCCTGAACCCGGTACCACTAAATGTGCCGGTGGCAATTTTTGTACTGTGAGAATATTCCGAGATGATAAAAGTAAATGACTGATCTGCATGACTTAGTAATATATAGGGCCGGTTGGTATTATAATAATAGAACACTGCATTACCAGCCACTTCGTTTTGCAGATCCTGTGTAAAACCCCTGCCATTTAATGAAACGGTAAAAACCAGGCCGGTATCTGCACCGCAAAAAGATGGGCCAAAAAATGTGAAGGTACTCCGCTCGAGGTTGAGGACAAAAGCAGTATCTACCTGGCCACAGAGTTTTGAATCCATTGTATTAAAACTCCAGGATGACAATGGAATATCCGTTGCACCTGTACAGGCAGCACAGGATGGTAAAGCACCAGGATCTACTATTACTGTATCTTCATCATCTGCTGTATCAACCGGGATAACAACTACCGGAACTGAATTTCCTCCTTCATAACTGTAGTCCTTTTCACAGGATACCATCGTGACCAGTCCTGCAAACAGGCAAGCTGTAACACCAATCGTTTTATAAATTTGAAAGCATATCATATTGCACCGAAAAAATACGACTAATTTGACTGGTGGTCTAATGATCAGGTATTTTTTTGAAATGGAAATTTCTAATAATAAAAATGCCGCCTGTTACAAGGCGGCATTGACAAAATTTTTTATACGCTATACAGCATTGGCCATATCCTGCATCATCACCAATCTTTCTTCAGGCACCCAAAATTTCTGTGATTCTTCCCTGTCCGGGTAAGTAAAGTCCACTTCGTACTTACAGGACTCATCATTCTGATTAAGAATAACTGCAACTCCTGCTGGCTTGTACTCTGTATCAAGCAGGATAACTTTCTGACTGAGGTGAAATTTCATTGTGCTTAACGTTTTTATGGGTATTTCATTTAGAACAAAATTTATGCCCGAATATTCCGGCACTTTATTTTAATTGGGTATGGAAAGAAGTTAATCAGGATACTGGTCTGTAAAATCTGAAAGTAAATTAGCTATTAAGTTTTAAAGCAGTGGCAGAGTAATCTACAAGTTACCCACAAAACTAATTTGTTAATAAAAAAATAAGGCGCTGCAATGCAGCGCCTTACACAAAAAATTATTTTTCAGGTTATACAAGCATGATCACAGGGTTCTCTAAATATTTTTTTACTGTTTGTAAAAATGCTGCACCAACTGCACCATCCACACTGCGGTGATCACAACTTAAAGTAACCTTCATAATGTTGGCCACACCAAATCCCTGTCCGTCCGGCAGGCTGGCATCTCCTTTTTTAACCACTACTTCTTTTATTTTTCCAACAGCCAGGATGGCACTATCCGGCGGGTTAATGATGGCTGTAAATTCTTCAATATCCATCATGCCGAGATTTGAAATGGTAAAAGTGTTACCGCTAAATTCGGCCGGTTGCAATTTCTTGTCTTTTGCCTTTGCATACAATTGCTTTGCATCTGCCGCTATTTGTGATAATGATTTCTGATCTGCAAAACGAATTACCGGCACTATCAAACCTTCCGGCATTGCCACCGCACTGCCAATATGAATATGGTGGTTCTGGCGAATAAAATCCCCCATCCAGCTGCTGTTTACATCAGGATGTGTACGTAGCGCCATGGCACAAGCTTTTATCGTCATGTCGTTGAAGGATATCTTCACGGGGCTTACTTCGTTCATGGCTGCCCTTGCAGTGATCGCATTATCCATATTGATCTCCATCGTGAGATAGAAATGCGGAGCACTGAATTTGCTTTCGCCCAGCCTGCGTGCAATTACCTTACGCATTTGCGTTAGTGGAATATCTGTATGGCCTTCTGCTCCGCTTACTGCGCTTACAGCAACAGGTGCTTTTGAGGTACTGCTTACAGGCGCACCTGCCGCGGCTGTTGGTGCAGGAACATAGGTATCAACATCTTTTTTTGTTATGCGCCCGTTATCTCCGCTGCCATTTATTTTACTGATATCAATGCCTTTTTCCGCAGCTAATTTTTTAGCCAGCGGAGATGCTTTCACTCTTTGGTCGGAAACAGGCTCTTGTTTGCTGTCTGGAGCCGGCGCTTCTGCCGGCACTTCCGTTTTAGTTTCTGCAGCTGCCGGTGTTGCCGCTGGAGCTGCACCTGCATTGGCACCTGATTTTTCTGCGGCCACATAAGCAGCTACATCTGTTCCCGGTTTTCCAACAATGGCAATGATCTCATTTATTTTGGCTGCTTTACCAGCTTCCACACCTATATATAATAAAGTTCCTTCTTCATAACCTACCACTTCCATCGTAGCTTTATCAGTTTCCACCTCCGCCAGCACATCATCACTTTTTACCACATCACCCAGTTTTTTATTCCATGCTACAATCTTTCCCTCCGTCATGGTATCGCTCAACAAAGGCATGCGTATCTCTTTAGCGCCTGCCGGCAAGGTTACTTTTTCAACAGTTGGCGATGGAGCAGCAACCGCTTTTTCTGCCGCTGGTGCAGGGGTTGTTTCCGGAGCAGCAGCTTCAGCCGGTTTGGATCCGGCGCTTTCTCCATCCAGTAAAGATTTATAATCCTCCCCTTCCTTTCCCACGATGGCAATGATCTGGTTTATTTTAGCGGCCTCGCCGGCAGGTACACCAATATACAGCAGGGTGCCATCGGCATATCCCACCACTTCCATCGTCGCTTTATCGGTTTCCACGTCGGCCAGCACATCATCGCTTTTTACCTTGTCACCCACTTTTTTGTTCCAGGTCACAATTTTACCTTCCGTCATGGTGTCGCTCAACAGCGGCATCCTGATCACTTCTGCCATATTTTGAAAATTTCTAAGTATTTAAATTGAGTGCCGAAATTAGTGCAAAAAAAGGAAATAGTCCATAGACAAAAAACGGCGCTGGATTTATTTTGCATTCCGGGAACGAGTGCGGAGATTTTGATAGTGCACACAGGTGAAATTAACCTGACAGAGCGTTTGTTTAAGCATTTCCACATACATCCAACGTGGTGCAGGTAACGATATTATTATCATTTACGGGTTTTGAACCTGTTTACCCCCTATTCCAATTCCAGCTTCAACCGTTCCTTTAATTCCTTTACCATCGGGTATTCCTCTATCATCTTTAAATATTGCTGCTTCCGGCTGAGCTGCACTTCCACTGGTTTGGTACTCGTTTCTGTTTCTTCCACATTCACTGTATAAGTCAGGGTTCTGTTATTAAACCAGGTTTGCAGGTGTTCCACCAGGTCGGCCCTTTGCGTTTCCACAAAAGCCTTCTGAATATCAGAGCCAACTATGATCTCAATGCTGTTATTATCAATGATTCCCAACAACGCCGTTCTTAAATTATTAGTGACAGCAGAATTGTTTGCCTTCAATTTTAACTTATTCATCAGCTCCTCCCAGGCGTTATGCAGTTCTGCTTCGGTGATGGTTTTTATTTCAGCTATCCCGCTGTTCTGTTCTTTTATCTGCTGTCGTAGTTTTTGCAGCGAACCTAATCCACCAGCCAGGGCAGAAGTAACAGGGGGAACTGGTGCAGCAGCTACTTGTTTTGGTTGCTCAACAGGCTTACTTATTTTCTCAATTTTCACGTCCGGCTCTTCAATCAGCAGTTTGGCTCCCCGAACTGGCTGAGCCTTGTCATTCATCACCGACACCTGATCATTTTTAACTCTATAAACCGGCAGCGCCCTGAAAGCAACGACCTTACTTCCCTCAGTTACTTTTTTTTTAGACAGGCCGTTGTCATTTACCAGTTCAAGCGCCTGTTGTAAGTAAGCCAGTTTTATGATGGCCAGTTCTGCATGCAGCCTTTTATTTCTTGCCTGCCGGTAGCCTATTTCTGCATCGCTTAAAATATTCAAAGCGCTGATGATAAAAGCTGCGGGCACTTTAGCTGCCACCTGCAGGTATTTTTGTTTAAAATCATCCGCTACCTCTAACAGCATCGCCACTTTTGCATCACTGCTCACCAATAAATTGCGTAAGAATTCTGCAAAACCGTTCATTACCGTGTCTCCTTCAAAACCCTTTCGGTTTATTTCATCATACATCAGCAATGCACTGCTTACATCCTGCGCCAGTAAATACTCCAGCAACCTGAAATAATAATCTTCATCTAAAATATTCAGGTGCTCCAATGTATTGGCATAAGTAACTTTTCCGCTGGTAAAACTTACGATCTTATCCAGTATGCTCAAAGAATCCCTCATACACCCTTCGCTTTTTTGTGCGATGATGTGCAGGGCTGCTTTATCTGCTGAAATTTCTTCTTTGCCGCATATCTCCTGCAGGTGTTCCACAGTATCGCTGTTGGTGATACGTTTGAAGTCAAAGATCTGGCAACGGCTTAAAATAGTTGGCAGTATTTTGTGCTTCTCCGTGGTAGCCAAAATAAAAATTGCATAAGGAGGTGGCTCTTCTAATGTTTTTAGAAAGGCATTAAATGCAGAGGAACTCAACATGTGAACCTCATCCACGATATACACTTTGTATTTACCAGCCTGTGGTGCAAAACGAACCTGTTCTACCAGGCTTCTGATATCATCAACCGAGTTGTTACTGGCCGCATCCAGTTCATGAATATTTAAAGAAATACCGGCATCAAAAGAAACACAACTGTTGCATTCATTACAGGCTTCGCCGTCTTTTGTCTGGCTTTCGCAGTTGATGGTTTTTGCCAGTATCCTTGCACAGGTAGTTTTACCAACACCTCTTGGCCCACAAAATAAAAATGCATGTGCCAGCTGGTTGTTCTTAATGGCATTTTTTAAAGTAGTGGTAATATGTGCCTGGCCCACTACCGTATTAAAATTTTGCGGCCTGTATTTTCTTGCTGAAACGATAAAATTCTCCATACCCCGGTTCCTGAATATTAATAGTTTTAAAACTGCAATTTACGTGTATTTAATTGCTTTGTGTGCGCCCTGCGCTATGCCCATCAAAGAACAACCGGGTGCCGTTTAAATTCTTTCTCCCTGTCAAATAAATAACGGTAGGTAGCCAGGTTGCGGCTGCGGTAAGTGTCGCCAAAACTCTCTGCTACATTGATCATTTTAGGATTGAAATCGCCAATCCATTGCATTTCGTACGAAAGATATGGTTTAGATGGAACCTGCACCTGTTTCTGGCATTCGCCAATCATAAAAGCATCCACGCCCTTGCCCTGCCATTCTGGTACCACGCCAAATACAAGACCGGTGAATTTTTTTGAGGGCTTAAACTTCTGGAGATATAAAAAATATAATTTTTGTAACAACCCAAACTGCCCATTCATATGTTTAAAATACTGGTTCAGGTCGGGCAGGTTGATAAACATACCAATAGGTTCCTCATAATGGTATGCAAAGTAGATGATGCGTTCGTCCATCACAGGCTTCATCTTTTTAAACATCAGTTTTACCTGCTCCAATGCCAGTTGTTTCAATCCTCCATGCCCTGCCCAGGCTTTATTATAAACCGTCACAAAATCTCCGGCAAATTTTTCCAGTTGATTTTTATCAATCAGCTTTACACTCATTCCCGGCTGTGCCGACAGCGCCGCATACCGGTCAAATATTTTTTGCGAGATGGGCTTTTGGGCCTCCATCCCAAAACATACCTGGTTAAAAAATAATTTAAATCCGTACTTTTCAAATAACTGTACATAATAAGGCGGATTGTAGTTCATGCAGTACAATGGTTCATAATATCCTTCCGTTACCAGTCCCCACCATCGGTCACGTTCGCCAAAATTCACAGGCCCGTCCATCGCCTGCATCTCCTTTTTTTCAAGCCACTGTTTAGCTGCGTTGAATAAAAAGTCTGCTGAATGCTGGTCATTGATGCATTCAAAAAAGCCCAATCCACCCACCGTCACATCATCTCCTTTATTTTTATATTTTTTATTGGTGAAAGCTGCAATGCGGCCAATCAATTTACCTGTGTCATCTTTCAATATCCACCTGATCGCTTCACCAAAACGAAAAGCCTTGTTCTTCTTCTCATCAAAAACGTCGTTGATGTCTTTATCCAGTGGGCGAATCCAATGGCGGTCATTTCTATATAACCGAACGGGAACCTGTAAAAATTGCTTTGCCAAAACGGCGTCTGTTACCTGTATTAATTGCATGATTTTAATAAAGCAGCAAATGTAGCGGATTGTGCAAGATGAAGAAATTTATCCTGTACAACAGATAGAAAATATAAAAAAACCATCAAGTTTTACTTCTACTCCGTTTGCACTTCGTATCTGTTTAACCCGATGGTTCCGTGGTTACTTATTATATCATTGCTGACCTTTTGTAACCATTCAAAAACATTTTTTCGTTTCCAAAAATGCTGTTTCTGTATTGTTCAGTAAAGATAATATTTACACCTGCCCAAATTCAAATTTTCCTGCAGCCTGTTTTGCACCTGTTTAGCACATTTTTATGCACATGCTCATCCGGCATATCCATTCACAACGATCATATTGGTGTTGGCTGTCTTTTGCCTGATAGCTTTTGCTGGCGCATACTCAGGTGAATTCCACCATTTTTTAGCAGCAGCCAAAGACGGAAATTCGAGTATAACAAAACGCCCGGGTTGCCAGTTACCTTCTAAGGTTTCCGTTTCAGCACCCCGAACGATAAATTTCCCTCCGTAGGTGGTAAGCGAGGCTGGCGTGAGTTTTTTGTACTCCTCATACAAAACTGCATCCTGTATATCAACATCCACTATGATATATGCCGGCATTTATTTCTATTTTATAAGACGAATATTAAAAGGATAACGGTAAAGTTTACCCTCACTTGCTTTTATAGTGGCTACGATGATCAGAATTAATGCCACAAGACCCAGGGCCACCATCATCAATATACCTATGAAAACAAAAATCAGTATAAAGCTGATGATATAAAATATAATAAGCGTGATCTGGAAATTCAACGATTCTTTCGCATGCTCCCTCACAAAAGCTGATTCATCTTTTTTGATCAGGTAAATAACAAGAGGGGCAATAAACCCGGCCACCAGGCAAAGGATATGGGATAAAATACCCATTGTTTTTTCATCAGAGGTAGGTGGGCCTAAAGGGGATTCGTCCTGGCCTAAGTAGTCTTGCGTGCTCATGGTTATAAAGTTTAGTGTTGATGAAGATAAAATTATTTTGCAGAAATGCTTTACAATAATTTCCGCATCCCGGGTTTAAGGTATAACAGGCTGCAAATCTTCCTTCCTGTGTTAAATTAACCCTATAAATACTTCAGGCATTTTGCCAGGTATTCAAACCTGTTGGGATACATTAGACATATTTGAATTGAGTATGCCCGATAAAGAATACGGACAAAGTAAATAGCGGTTTATGAAAAAACAGCCTGGTTGAATCACATGCACATGAAATATTTTTTACCCATCCTGATTACTGTTTTTACAAGTTGTCATTCAAAAGACCCGGTAAAACAAGATAAGAAGGGCGTAACTGACGCTAACAACCTGGTTGTTAAATGTGATTACGAAAAAAGAAAACTTGGTTGCCGGAAGTTGTTGGCAACATACAACGATTCAAAAAAAATGTCAGACGGGAAACAACTGCAAATCTATTTCGCAGACTCCTTACTGCCCTGCTGGTATGGAACCCCATGGGATTATAACGGCATGTCCCTTTCGCCCGCAAGGGGCAACATTGCCTGCGGGTATTTTATTACCACCACGCTTATGCATGCGGGCCTTGCTGTTAACCGCATAAAAATGGCGCAATGCCCCAGCAGTGAATTGATACGCTCTGTTTGTACAGGTATAAAAATTTATAGCAATAAACCTGTAGCAGAACTTATCAACCAGGTAAAGAAAGATGGAATGGGTTTGTACATTGCCGGGCTGGATTTTCACACGGGCTTTATTTGGTATGATGGTAGTGAAGTGTATTTTATTCATGCAAGCTATTATGGCAGCAAGTGCGTGGTAAGGGAAAAAGCCGCCGGCTGTGCTGTACTAACAAACAGTAAACTCAAAATGACAGGAAAAGTAAATTTCATGCAATAAAAAAGCCGCACAATAGAAATTGTGCGACTAAAGTATAGCCATGAAAAAATCTTAACTAAAGCGAACCCTGCTTCTTCACTTCATCACTTGTTACGGGGTTGGAAAAAGCAGAACCAATGCTGTTCATCAGGCTCGATATCGGCCCTTCCATTTTATTTACGTTATCATCAACTGTGTCGTCGTTCAACAAATCTCCCAGCTTTAGTTCAGGAGGCAGGTAAGGAAGAATGTTATTTCTCTGGTTGAGAAAAAATGATTTTACCTCCTTTATAGTTGCTGATTCCGGAAGATTATTTTTTACGATCCGTACTGCGGTCGCTGCTATCTCGTTCATCTTTGGCGTAGCGTGTTCAGCTCCGCTGTCGGAAAACGACTTTATCTTTGCAACTGCTTCCTGTTTGTTTTCGTGGAATATTTTCCCTGCCCAATCTGTAGAGGGATCACCCCTTAACACTTCTTCAGCGCCATCATCAGACTGTACATATTTATACAATGCCGTCAACACTGCAGGAATGGCCGCCTGGCTGAAGTAGTTTATGCTGACTTCGCTGTTTGAATCAACACTGCCGGTATTGGGATCTATTTTTTTTAATTCAGGATAACCTAGAAATTGCTGTACCTGTTGTAGTAAATTAACTGACATACTTTTAAGTTTTATGATTACTCATTATAACTATAAAACCATGCCAGTCCATATTATCCAGTTACGATGTCCTGATATTTAAATCAATATTAAGTCATATTGAAGTTTGTTAAAAAGCGTCTTTTTTGTTGAAATTAAAAACGTCGGAAATTATTCTCCAGCCTGATTAGAAAAATTGGAAAAACTATCTTTTCAACACAACATACTGGTAAGTTCCCAAACAGCAATAAATAAAAAAGTGGATAATACAGGTTTCATAAAGCAGGCTTTAAAATAAAATTTGTTTAAAGGTAAATAATAACTCCGTCTAAAAAGGAGTATGCCATGGATCAAATGATGTGAAAACTATACAGCCGCATGCCCAACATCTCTACCTGCATAAAAGCGGGTAACAGGCTGTGGCGTATACGCAAGAAATTAATTACATGCTGTCATTGTCACCATTTAGCATTTAAACGATGAGCCATAGAAAATTGAGAATATGCAGGCAAGGGATCTTATTTCCTTTTGATAAATAAAAAAGAGAATCATGTTACCCTTACTTTTTTTGACTGGAAGAATTCCAACTTTCCTTTATCTTCAAAACAAAATTGCCTGCATGTCCAAATACATCCTCTCTCTTGACCAGGGTACCACCAGTTCAAGGGCTATCATCTTTGATCATAATGGCGCCATTGTAACCACGGCGCAAAAAGAGTTCACGCAACTATTTCCGCAGCCGGGCTGGGTAGAGCACGATCCGATGGAAATATGGAGTACACAATTGGGTGTGGCAGCAGAAGCCATCAGCATGGCGGGATTAACACCCATACAGATCGCTGCCATTGGCATCACCAACCAGCGTGAAACAACGGTTGTTTGGGAAAAGAAAACCGGCAAGCCTGTATACAATGCCATTGTATGGCAGGACAGGCGCACGGCTTCCATTTGTGATGAACTGAAGGCAGCCAACAAACAAGCACTGGTACAGCAAAAAACGGGGCTGGTGATCGACGCTTATTTCAGCGGTACTAAAATAAAATGGATATTGGATAATACTGCTGGCGCAAGAGACAAAGCAAACAAGGGGGAGTTATGTTTTGGCACCATCGACACCTGGCTGCTGTGGAATCTTACTAACGGTGCCGTACATGCCACTGATGTCAGCAATGCCAGCCGTACCATGCTCTGTAATATCCATACACTGCAGTGGGATGATGAATTATTGTCGATGCTGGATATTCCCAAAAGCATATTACCAGAAATAAAAAGCAGCAGTGAGATCTTTGGTTATACATCCGGTAATTTCAGCAATGCGAAGATTCCGGTGGCAGGCATGGCAGGTGATCAGCAAAGCGCCTTATTTGGACAATTGTGCACACAGCCCGGGATGGTAAAAAACACCTACGGCACCGGCTGTTTTATGCTGATGAATACAGGAGAAAAAGCGGTGACATCCACCAACCACCTGTTGACAACAGTGGCCTGGAAAATAAATGGGGTTACGCATTACGCACTGGAGGGCAGCGTATTCATTGCCGGTGCTGTTACGCAATGGCTGAGAGATGGATTGGGCATCATTAAAACATCAGCTGAAGTGGAAACACTGGCCAAACAGACAGATACTAACGGTGGCGTATACATCGTTCCGGCTTTTACTGGCCTGGGTGCTCCTTACTGGAAACAGGATGCAAGAGGCATGATAACAGGATTGACAAGGGGAAGTACATCTGCACACATTGCCAGGGCTGCATTGGAAAGCATCGCTTATCAAACAATGGATGTGCTGCTGGCAATGGAAAGTGATGCCCATATCTCCATCAAGGAATTAAGGGTGGATGGCGGCGCTACCATCAATGACCTCCTGATGCAGTTTCAAAGTGATATTTTAAAAACGAAAGTATTGCGGCCCAAAGTGACTGAAACAACTGCATTGGGTGCAGCATATCTTGCGGGGCTTGCTGTCGGTTACTGGAGCAGTATAGATGAATTACAGCAACAGTGGCAAATTGATAAAGTTTTTTCTCCGGTGATGAAGGCTGATGAACGTAGAGAATTGAAGAAAGGATGGAAACGGGCGGTGAGGGCAGCGATAAAGTTTTAGCAAAGAGACAAAAAGAAAAAAAGGCAAAGAAGGAAAAAAGAAAAGAGAAAAAGAGAAAAGGAGTAGGAAATGAAATGGAATAAAGTTTAAAGCGTTGTTTTTAAAAAAGATAATTTGATTAAACACGCAACCACTCTTGCGAAAACATTTAAGCTTAAAAACATGAAAGAGCCAAAGCCCCTCTCCTTGCCTGCTGGCAGGCAGGGAGATGGGTTGGGGTGAAGTAAATGAACAGAGATACTGCGATACAGGAAATTAATAAGACCACCGAATGGGACATCCTCATCATTGGTGGTGGTGCTACCGGGCTGGGCTGTGCGGTGGATGCGGCAAGCCGTGGTTATAAGACTTTGCTGCTGGAGAAACATGATTTTGCCAAAGGCACTTCCAGCCGTGCCACCAAACTGGTGCATGGTGGTGTGCGTTATTTGGCGCAGGGAAATATCCGTTTGGTAAGAGAAGCATTGATGGAAAGAGGGAGGCTGCTGCAAAATGCGCCGCATGTATGTCATACACTTGCCTTTGTGGTGCCATTTTATTCCCAATGGCAAAAATGGTATTACCGTTTAGGCCTGTCCTTTTATGATTTTTTATCGGGCAAATGGAGTCTCGGCAAAACAAAATTTCTTTCTAAAAAAGGAACCATCCGAAACCTGCCGGGTATTGCACCCGAAAAATTAACCGGTGGCATCCTGTATTTCGACGGGCAGTTCGATGACAGCCGGCTGGCTATCAATCTGGCACAAACGGCAACAGAACAGGGCGCCACCGTGATCAATTATTTTTCAGTCAATGTGTTTAAGAAAGAAAATGGAAAAATTAAATCGGTGGTGGCAAAAGACGAACTAACGGGAGTTGCTTTTACCATAAAAGCCCGGTCAATCATCAATGCAACTGGTGTATTTGCCGATGGTATATTGCAATTGGCGGAGGGCACCAAAGAAAAAACGATCACGCCATCGCAAGGGATACATTTGGTGATTGATAAAAAGTATTTTGAAGGAAGCGCCGGTTTGATGGTTCCTAAAACGGATGATGGAAGGGTTTTATTTGCGATACCCTGGCACAATAAACTATTGCTGGGCACCACTGACACGGCAGTTGAAAATATTACCGAAGAACCGGTTGCACTAAAAGAAGAAATTGATTTTGTTATCAGCCACTTTAACCGCTATGCCGTTTCAACAATCGGATACCAGCAGGTAGAATCGGTTTTTGTTGGGCTAAGGCCACTGGCAAAAACCGGGGATAAAAACAAAACCGCCGTGATGCCCCGTGACCACCAGGTTGAAATATTGCCATCTGGACTAGTGCACATAACCGGTGGCAAATGGACCACCTACAGGAGTATGGCTGAACATGCGGTGGACAAAGCAGTTGACTTTGCAGGATTGACAAAAGAAGTTTGCAAAACAAAGGACCTCCGCATACATGGGCATACACAACAAGAAGAAACATCTCATTTATCAATTTATGGAACAGATGCAGGCGCCATAAAAAATATCATGAAGGAAGATGTATCACTAAATGAAAAAATACATCCGGAATATCCTTACACTAAGGCAGAAGTAAAATGGTTTGTACAAAACGAAATGGCCATTACCATAGAAGATATTTTGGCCAGGAGAACAAGATTGCTTTTTTTAGATGCTGGAGCTGCAGTAACGGCAGCTCCCGGGGTTGCGATTTTTATGGCTGCACTTTTAAAAAAAGATGAACAATGGACGAAGAGGCAGCTTGCAGACTTTAATACACTTGCAAAAACATATTCTATCAACTTTAAACCTTAACCCTTCAACTTTAAACTATTTACCATGTCTCCATTTATTTCTGAGTTTGTTGGTTCTTCCATTTTATTGTTGCTGGGCAACGGCGTTGTTGCCAATGTGGTATTGAACAAAACAAAGGGCCAGGGTGGCGGGTGGATCGTGATTACATTTGGCTGGGCCATGGCAGTTTTTGTTGGCGTGTATGCCAGTGCTGCCGCCAGTGGCGCCCACCTGAATGCTGCCATAACCATTGGGCTGGCTGTAAAAAACAACGACTGGAGCAATGTGCCCTTGTACCTGGCTGCTCAAATGCTGGGTTCCATGTTTGGTTCCTTTTTAGTATGGGTATGCTATCGCCAGCATTTTGAAGAAACTGAAAGTAAAGATCTGAAGCTGGCAGTATTTTGTACGGCACCTGCTATCCGCAACAACTTTAATAATTTTATGAGTGAATTAATTGGAACTTTTATGCTGATGATGGGTGTGCTTTTTTTAGTTTCATCAGAAAGCAAATTAGGTTCATTGGATGCATTGCCAGTGGCACTGCTTGTTTTTGCTATTGGGTTGTCCCTTGGTGGCAGTACAGGATATGCCATCAATCCTTCCCGGGACCTTGGACCACGATTAATGCACTTTATTTTACCTATAAAAGATAAGCGGGACAGCGACTGGGGTTATAGCTGGATACCAGTACTGGCGCCCTTCACTGGTGCGGTGCTGGCGGTTTTTGTGTTTCAGTTTTTACAGTAGCACCGCGATTGCGATTATACACAGGTTGCTGAGTTTGTGCCAATACCTTAATTTTACTTATTGATCAATGCGGAGTACAAATGAAGAAATGCCTGTCGCTTTTTATAGTTTTCCTTGCCCTTGGAACATTGCAAAGCCATGCCCAGTTTTCCCGGTACATTATCCGGTTGAAAAATAAAACAGGCACTCCTTATACAATCAATAATCCATCTCAGTTTCTTACACAACGATCTATAAACCGCAGAACGAGGTATAATATTCCAATTGATACAACTGATCTTCCCATCCCACCCCGTTATATCGACAGTATTCGGCAGGCAGGTGCTGTAACGATTCTGAACACGAGCAAATGGCTGAACCAGGTATGCATCAGTACAACAGACAATGCAGCGCTTAACCGAATCAATAATTTTAGTTTTGTACAATCCACTTCGGGGATAGCCGCCAGGGTTAGCAATAGTGGAGAGGCTCAAAGACCAGCTAATAAATTTAATCCCGAAAATACAGAATCACCAGCCTCACCGGCTGCCGCACAAAACACAAACGACTTTTATGGTTATGGCTCGTCCTACGACCAGGTGCGTATGCACAATGCAGATTTCCTGCACAATTATGGTTTCAGGGGACAGGGTTTACAAATATGTATCACAGATGATGGTTTTTTTAATTATCATATACTGCCCACATTTGACAGTGTAAGAAACAATGGACAAATACTAGGCACCTGGGATTTTGTTGACAACAACAGTGTTGTAAGTGAAGATGACAGTCATGGTATGAAATGCTTTAGCACCATCGCTGCCAACATACCCGGCACCTTTACCGGTACAGCGCCTGCAGCTTCTTACTATTTATACCGCACGGAAGATATTTTTTCTGAATACCCGGTAGAAGAACAAAACTGGGCAGCTGCAGCCGAGCGGGGTGACAGTCTTGGCATAGATGTTTTTTCCATTTCGCTTGGCTACACTACCTACGACTATAACAGCCTTAGCTACACTTACAATGATATGACGGGTAATAAAACGATGATCACCCGTGCTGTAAATTTAGCAGCGAAAAAAGGGATGCTGGTGGTAGCCGCCGCAGGTAATGATGGTAATAACGCCTGGCGTTATATTGCTACTCCAGGTGATGCAGATAGTGCACTCACTGTAGGAGCGGTAAATACCATTCGTCAATCTGCCAGCTTCAGCAGTTATGGCCCCAACAGTGATGGCCAAATAAAACCGGATGTGGCAGCGGTTGGTGCCGGTGTAGTTGTTGCCAGTACAGGATCCGGACAACCCTCATTGAGTAATGGCACTTCCTATGCCTGTCCCATAATGGCCGGTATAAGTACTTGTTTGTGGCAGGCCTTCCCGGAAGTAAACAATATGGAGATCATACAGGGGTTACGGAAGTCATCAGACAGGTTTACCACGCCTGATGACAGAACTGGCTATGGCATACCAGACGTAAAAAGGGCCTTTGTAAATTTCATTGGTCAACTCCGCACTTTCACTTCGTATATGGATGAGTGTACGGCTGTTTTTAATTACAAGGTGAAAGCCTCTTCCAACATGAATCTTGTGTTTGAAAGAAAACTGCCTTCAGATGCTGATTATAGTATTCTCTATACGCAAACATTTACGGGCGCATTTGGCACCCGGACCTTTTCTTATACGGATGGGCTGGGTGAATACACCAGTGGTGTGCCAATCAGGTATCGTATCAAAATGATTATAGGAACTGACACGAGCTTTTATCTTGATTCTGTTTCGCTTGCATATGTGATACCATGCAACCAGGTTACTGAGAGAAAAATATGTCCCAATACAAATACGTATTTTTCCGCAGATTCAATAGCTGGCTATACAGTTAAATGGCAGGTAGATACCGGGAACGGATATGCGGATATTTTAAACAACAGTGTGTACAGCGGTGCCAGCACCAGGTTATTATTACTCAATAGTATTCCTGCCAATTTTTACGGCTATAAGTACCGTTTTGTACAAACCAACGGCAGCAATACGGTTAACAGTACACCCATTGAGTTGAAATTCACCAGCACCTGGACGGGTGCCGTCAGCAATGCATGGGAAGATGCCGGCAACTGGAGTTGCGGCATTGTGCCGGATCAATATATCGATGCCAATATTAATGCAGGTGTCACTAATTTTCCTGTTATTAACTCTAATGCGGCTTGCCATTCTTTACAAACTGCACCAGGAGCTTCGGTGACGGTGAAAAGTGGGTTTAAGCTAACGGTGGTTGGTCAGTAATAGTAATAACTAACGCTGAAACTGCCATTTCTTATTCGTTTGCTGTTGTTACTATAATCCTTCACATCAAAAGAAAAACTACCAGTAACTACCTTAGTCTGCCGGTTATGATTACTTATTGTTATCGTACCATCATATCCTTTATACTTTCCCGCCACATCTTTATAAAATGCATTGAAAGAACAGGAGGAATACAAACGGACTTGAGAATAAACAAATGAGCCATCCACATTTATAAATTTAAGCCGGTAGTAAGTTTTGTCACGAAACCAATTAGCATTATCGTTGTATTGATAGCTTGTACTGGTTGTAGTATTTCCCAATGCATCAACTATACCCACCTGGCTAAAAGTTACGGCGTCCAGTGAACTTTCCACTATTACATAATCAAGATTGGTTTCTTCTGCAGTAACCCAGTTTATTTCAGGACGAAAATTATTACATTCAATATCGAAAATCAGCAAACGGACACCTTGTGGCGATGCAGGCCTGAAATTGTAAGTGCCCTCTGCATAAGATGGCAAGGTTGGATTTACTGAAAGCCCGATCGAAACACTATCTGCAGAGTTGGAGTAAAAAAAGGAAAGTTCCCCGGTGGAAGGCTCAGTTACAACAACAATATCTGTACTATTATAATTAACGCCATTAACGGTGGCACTTATAAAATCGCCAGTAGGCCTGTTTTCAGTATTTTCTTTAGTGCAGCTAACAAATAATGTTACAAATGTGAGACAAAAAGCAGCAGTAATTCTTTTCATTTTATGGTTGTTTTAATTAAATGGGGATATAGAAATAGCATTCATATTAAAGCAAAAAAACTTATGAATTTATTTTCTCTTTTGCCCAATGTAATTGAATATTTTCAACTGGGCGTCCACTCCTGGCCTGAATCTCCGGACTTAGGACTTCAACCTATTCCGTATAAAGCCAATTAACCCTCTTTCGCAACAATCAGGCATTTTAAAAACCCCGTCAAATTTCAAACCCTGCCCTTGCTATACTGTGTATCCCGACTCAGGATTAAAGAAAATCAACACCCTTCCACGGAAAAAGCCGAATCAGTCAAAAAATCCCCAAATCCCATTTCCGTTTTCAACTCCCAACCCCTACCTTTGCCGCCGAAAATCAAACATCATACATCAGACAACATAATTAGTGTTTATGGCCAGTACAGGTAAGATTAAATCAGTGATCGGCGCCGTAGTAGACGTTCAGTTCGAAAGCGGCAGCAAACTCCCCGAAATTTTAAACGCATTAGAGGTACAACGTGAACACGGTACGCTCGTATTGGAAGTACAGCAGCACCTGGGTGAAGATAGTGTACGTACCATTGCAATGGACGGAACCGAAGGTTTGGTAAGGGGAACAGCTGTAAAAGACACTGGAAAAGCCATCGCCATGCCGGTTGGTGATGCGATCAAAGGCCGTTTGTTTAACGTAACCGGTGATGCTATTGATGGTTTACCACAGGTAGACAAAACTGGTGGCCGGCCAATACATGCTAAACCTCCTATTTTTGAAGACCTTAGTACTGCTAACGAGGTACTTTTTACAGGTATTAAAGTAATCGACCTCATCGAACCCTATGCAAAAGGTGGTAAGATCGGTTTGTTTGGTGGTGCTGGTGTGGGTAAAACCGTATTGATCCAGGAATTGATCAACAATATCGCCAAAGCATATAATGGTGTATCCGTATTTGCTGGTGTGGGTGAAAGAACGAGGGAAGGAAATGACCTGATGAGGGAAATGATCGAAGCCGGAATCATGAACTACGGCGACAAATTCAAGCACAGTATGGAAGAAGGCGGATGGGACCTGAGCGCTGTGGATATGGAAGGCCTGAAAGATTCCAAAGCAACGTTTGTTTTCGGACAGATGAATGAGCCACCCGGAGCTAGGGCCCGTGTGGCATTAAGCGGATTGACCGTAGCGGAATACTTCCGTGATGGTGATGGCGCTGGACAAGGTAAAGACATTCTTTTCTTCGTAGATAATATCTTCCGTTTTACACAAGCTGGTTCCGAAGTATCGGCTTTGCTGGGACGTATGCCATCGGCGGTGGGTTACCAGCCAACATTGGCAACAGAAATGGGATTGATGCAGGAAAGGATCACTTCAACTAAAAATGGTTCAATCACATCTGTGCAGGCAGTTTATGTACCCGCGGATGACTTGACCGATCCGGCTCCTGCTACCACATTTGCTCACCTGGATGCCACAACGGTATTAAGCCGTAAGATTGCGGATCTGGGTATCTATCCTGCGGTGGATCCTTTGGATTCTACCTCAAGGATATTGACTCCGGCCATCGTAGGTGCTGAGCATTATAACACCGCCAACAAAGTAAAATTAATTTTACAGCGCTATAAAGAATTACAGGATATCATCGCCATCCTTGGTTTGGATGAATTGAGCGATGAAGATAAACTGGTAGTATCAAGGGCCCGTAAAGTACAGCGTTTCTTATCACAACCATTCCATGTGGCAGAAGCGTTCACTGGTTTGAAAGGTGTACTGGTTCCAATTGAAGAAACGATCCGTGGCTTTAACATGATCATGGATGGCGAAGTGGATGAATATCCGGAAGCAGCCTTTAACCTGGTGGGTTCAATAGATGATGCCATTGAGAAAGGTAAAAAACTGATGGCGCAGGCGCAGGCTTAATTTGATGATTTGAAAATTTGATGATGTGCTGATGAAGCTTAATTATCAAATCTCCAAATTACCAAATCACCAAATTGATAAAAATGACACTTGAAATTCTAACACCAGAAAAAAAGATCTTCAGCGGAGAAGTGCATGGCGTGCAGCTACCGGGCATCAGCGGTTTGTTTGAAGTATTAGACAAACATGCGCCATTGGTAAGTGCGTTGAAAGCCGGCAAAATGAAAATTTTGACAGATAAAACTTCCACTGTTACTTATAACATACAAAGTGGTTTTGCAGAAGTGCTGAATAACAAAACGATTGTATTGGTGGAAGGTGCTGAAGAGATCTAAACATACTACCGAAACCAACTGACTTTTAAAAATCCCTCTGTAACGGAGGGATTTTTTGTTACAGTTTGAATGTAACTACGGCTAATTATTAACTGGAACAGTGTTTAAATACTTTCTGATTTCTTATTCCTCATTTTTCATTCCTTATTTGATTTTCCGCATTCTCATTTCCTCATCTACTGCCCTGGCTTAAAAATATCTTTAAAAATATTAGCCTCCGACAATTCTTCAATATCGCTTAGCTCCACTTCCAGTGCACGGGTGCTTTTTTGAATTTCAATCAAGGACAAGATGATCGATACAAGTAAACAGATGAGGCTGGCGGCAAAGATCCAGTGAGCAATCACCATCCATCCACGGAAAATACTATACATACACAATACGCAACATAAAAAACTAAGCACACCAAAACTTTGCATGTAACGGATAAGGTTGAGCCTTGTACGGATATTGGTTATCTGCAGTAAAATATGCTTTTCCTTTTCACCCCGGTTGTATTCATCGTGCAGTTTGCGGATCAATGCTGCCAGTGATAAAAAACGGTTGGTATAAGCCAGCATCAACAAGGTGATAGCGGGAAACAATAAAGCAGGGGTATTGATATTGATCTCTAACATTCTATAAATGTACGCTGCAGTGATGATTTAAGATAGCGTGTATAATATTTACTGATACTGGCCAGGTTATCAGGAGAAAACTTTATAAAGAAGGCTGCTCCTTTTTTTCAGTTGGCTTTTTGTCAATGCGCTTCCTCACTTTGTAAGCCACCCAGGCACTGCCCGCCCCAACAACAGCCCCAATAAAAACATCACTTGGATAATGCACCCCCTGGTACATTCTTGCCCAGCCTACGGAAGTCGCCCATAAATAAGATGGTACGATCACATACCACTTAGGATACAAAATACTCAATGCTGTGGCAGATTGAAAAGCGGAAGATGTATGACCCGACGGAAAAGAATAACTGCCGCCAGCATCCCTTTTTTCAATAAACGAATAAGTAACAAATGGCCTGTCTCTTTGAACGATCCGTTTTGTTCCATGCGTGATGATAGCTGATAAAATATAACCTCCGGCAAAGTATGCCGCATCCAGTTGCAGTTTTTTATTGCTGGTTGCCCAGCCAGCTACAAACAAACTCACCGGCGCCGCAATGGTAACCGGCGTTACACTCTTGGATACGACATTGCTGTAATCCGTTTTAAAGGCAGTCTCGTTCTGGTTAATAGATTTAAGCAGGTCAATATCGAAATTTTGCCCCACGCAGCCGGTTGACAAAAAGAAAAAGAGTACGTACAGCAAGTATTTTTTCATCACAATGAATTTATTGCTGCTGCAATATAGGGGTAGTTGTGATGAAAGAACCCGGTAAAACAGGAATTGTTTTGGCAAGTATTGTTACAATAATTTTATAACAGGGTAATAAGGCTGGTGCATATCACCGTTATTTTTCAATAATGGCTGGAGATTGCTTTCTGATCTTTAACCGCGGCACAAAACCTATATTTTACCAACCTTATTACCTGAATAAGCTGCTGCATTATTATCCTTTCAATTTTATTGAGAGTGGAATATTCAGCCTGAAACTGAAATTTCTTCCCATATTAAACACACCGGATCTCCCGGTAACAATATTTTCAGCGGCATACTTCAGCCTGCTCAAATGATTTTGGTAAGCCACATCTGTAATGTTATTGCCGGAAAAGTGTATAGAAAAAATAGTGTTCCCTTTTTTTGTCACGATATCTGCACCCACCGCAGCGTTTAATAAACTATAACCCGGGGTTGCTGTTTCTGTATTGTAGGCAGTAAAAATATTACTTTGTTTAAATGTATTATCCAGTTCAACTTTAGCATAAAAATTTACAATACCAGGGGAGAGCTTATTAAAATTGCAGCGCAGTTCGCTCAATAACCTGGCTGCCGGAATGAATGGTAAATTTTTGCTTCCTTCAATGGCTTCCGAAAACCGGCCTCTTGTAAAGGAGAAAGTATTTTCAATATGCAGCCAGTCCAGCGGATGCGGGTGTATATCGAGGCTGGCTTCCAAACCTGTCAGCCTTGCCTTGCTTTGCCCAAATTTGAAAGCAGTGAGGTCTTCCCCATCCACATTTACCAATGAATCGGTACCGCCAGCATTTTGGAGCTTGCTGTAAAAAATGAAATTATTAAAACTGTTATGGAATGCAGATATATTCAAAGAAACATGTTCTGTAGTAAACTCAGCCCCAGCATCAAACTGCAGACTGGTTTCGCTTTTTAAATCAGTGTCGCCATATTCATAACGAATGGTGCCTTCATGTGCACCATTGCTGGCCAACTCTGGAATACTCGGCGCCCTGAAACCCCTCGCCATATTCAATTTGAGGTTCACTAGTTTTGATATTGCTGCAGCAAGCCCGATGCTTCCGGAAAAGTTAGAGAAAGTTTTATTAAAAGCAGAACCCTTAATTTCAGATCCCTCCAGTAAATTTTTTGCATCAATATTCCTGGTATCATACCGTGCTCCGCCGCTTATAGTAATTTTTTCATACGATTTTTGAGCATACGCATAGCCGCCAATATCAAATAAGTTGAAATCAGGTATCAGTTGTTCTGCTCCCCTGTTACTATTTTGTTGTTTCATCCCATTCACGCCAATCGAAGTTTTCCATCCTTGCACTTCTTTAAAATGAAACTGTGCTGTATAAGTAACCGTTTTCAAATCAAAATACAGTTCCCGCTCATTCATGTCATCGGGATTACCAAATTCTTCTCTTTGGTTTCGCTGGTAGCCGATATTGAGTGACAACCTGTTTTTGCCAAGCTTAAATGAATTGTCTGTAGCTAGTTTAAAATGCCTGATATGCTGGTAGGGGATCAAAGGAGTGGTGCTTTTAAAGTCGTCTGCTGTTGCCCTTACTTCATCTCCCCCAGCAACCGGCTTTACAAAATAGCCTTCATTATCCCGGTCTCCTTCAGTGAGGCCGGCTTTTAGATTGAAATTGCTAAATAGAAAGTGGCTGTAACCCCAGTTTCCATTATAGCCGGCATAACCGCCAAAATTGTTTTGCCTGAACTTTGAATTCAGTACATGACCATCATATTTATTTTTATAATCAGCGGCTGCACTGGTATTGCCGTACAGGTTCCAGTTAAAACCATTTGAATTGCCGGCGATATTTGCATGCAGTAACCGCTGCTTATTATTGGTTTGATATCCCGATAAGATGCTTCCTTTGACGGTATTATTTTCCACAGGCACATTGGTAATAATATTGATCACACCTGCCATGGCATCACTTCCATAAATAAGTGAAGCAGGACCTTTTAATATCTCCACCTTATTTACACTTGCCTGGTCTATTTCAATTCCATGTTCATCTCCCCATTGCTGTCCCTCCTGCCTCACTCCATCATTAATAGTAAGAACCCGGTTGTACCCAAGTCCACGGATTACTGGTTTAGATATCGCAGGACCGGTTGACAAAGCAGATACACCAGGTTGTTTTGCCAATGCTTCTATAATATTGGAGGCATTACTCTGAAGCAGTTCTTCCTTACGCACCAATGAAACCTGGAAGGGAGATTTTTTTAATTGCGTGGCAGCGCCAGCACCTGTAATTACAACGGCATCGTTTTCTACAACTGCCTTTACCAATATATAGTCACGTTTTGAATCCCCATTCACCTCTACTGGTTCTGCAATGGTTGTATAGCCAATGTGAGAAATTTCAACCAGGTGTCGCCCTTCAGGTATGTTCTGAAGCGAAAAAAATCCTTCGGCATTGGTGGAGGTACCCGTTTTGATATCAGCAAAATAAACTGATACGCCTGCTAATGGCCTGTTGCTTTCCTTATCGGTGATTGTTCCGCTGAAAGAACCTTTTAATGCAGGGTCGCTTTTTGCAGAAAGGGCATTTATGGAAAAAATGAAAAAAAGTAGAGATAGAACTATTTTATATTGTTTCATATATTAAAATTGAGCATGCGGCAGAACTCCGCTGTGGACAATGACAGTGCAGCCATCGGCAGATCACTGTTGATTGATAGAAATGGTGAAATGGAAAGAATGGAGGATCAAACCAATGGAGGTCCCTTATTGCTGGCTTGATCAATCAAAGTGCCGGGAAACTTAACAAAAAGAAAAGGTTGAATTAAAAGGAGCATCCCCCCTTCGCCAATTTCAAACAGGCTGTTATCATTTATATAGGCCGTATAGGTGTGCTGACAGATGGAACAATCCTCACTATCGGAATCCACCACGGCTTTTGCAAATTTGACCGAAGACGATATCTTATTTACAGCATCATGTTGGTGCCATAATTGCACCGGCATGTATATAAACATATACAACAACAAAAAACTTGCTGCCAGTATTTTTCTATATGTAACCTTGGTGTGCATAGTATTTACATGGCAAAAATACGAATTGCAACACTATTGCAAAAAATATTTTTTAGAAAAGCAAAAAAGGCAACCTTACGGTCGCCTTTTCATATGATAGTTTTGATAAGCCTAACTTACTTTTCCCATCTTCGCCTCGATGCTCAAAGTAGCATGTGGCACAGCACGTAAACGGGCTTTGTCGATGAGTTTACCTGTAACACGGCAGATACCGTAGGTTTTATTTTCAATACGCATGATCGCTTTTTCCAGGTGATCGATAAACGTGATCTGGCGGCTGGCCATTTGGCTTAATTGCTCTCTTTCCATGCTCAGGCTTCCGTCTTCCATCGTCATGTAGCGGTTATCGCCTTCATCTCCACCCATATCATCTTTACGGGTAATGAGGCCTTGCAGGTAAGTCAATTCCTTTTTAGCTGCTTCCAGTTTTCGTTGGATCAATTCTCTGAATTCATTGAGTTCGGTGTCACTGTATCTCATAGTGGGGGTGTTCGCCTCAATAGGGGCTTTGTCTAAAACTGATTTTGTAAAATCCGGCTCGTATTTACGGGCAGCGGTTGTTGTTAATTTCGGGATTGTTACCGGCTTTGCAACGGGTATTTTGATGTCTTTCGCTTTGATATTCGTTGAGGCTTTAATTGATTCTGATTTTTTCGGTTCTTCTTTTTTGATAATTGGCTTTTGCGCAGGTTTTTCAGCAGGTTTTACCACTGGTTTTACCGCCACAGGTGCCGGGGCTTGTTTTACGGGCACAGCAGGTTTCTTAGCAACCACAACTGGTTTTGCCGGAGCCGCCTTTTTTAATGGTGCTTTGGCAACCACATTTTTAACTGGCTTTGGAGCTGGCTTGGCTGTCTTTTTTGCCGGTGCTGCTGCTTTTTTGGCCGGAACTGGCTTTGCAGCAGGCTTTTTTGCCACTGGTTTTGCCACTTTTTTTACAGCTGGCTTTACGGGCGCTTTGCCTTTTTGGGCCACTGGTTGTTTTTTGGTTGCCATACTATTATCCTTTTTTTAGTACGTTCACTTTTAAAATGGCATTATTCACCTCAATTTCTGAACCATCGTGTAAAACGGTCATAAAAGCAAGCGAATCAGCCAGTATTTCGGCGCAAATATAGGTTTTATATCTAATCAAAGACGGTTGCAATTCACCATTTTCTAACACTTCCACATTTATGCGGTCTGTGAGGGCAAAGCCGCTGTCTTTACGAATGGTTTGTATTTTATTGACAAACTCACGGGCATCTCCTTCCATCTTCAACTCTTCAGAAATAGTGATATCGAGCGCCACTGTGAGGCTTCCTTTCGCTGCTACTTCATAACCGGGTATTTCGTCGGTTGACACTTCGATATCTTCGGCCGTGATCAGGATCTTCTCTTCATTTTGACCCGGATCAAGTTCCAATTCACCAGCCAATACTTTATCAATGGTTGCTGCGTCAAATTTTGAAATCGCATCTGCGGCCCACTTCATTTTACCACCCAGCCTTTTACCCAGGGTTTTGAAATTAGCCTTTGCTTTTTTCTTAATAAAGTCATTTTCAGCGCCCAATACATCCACTTCCTTGATATTTGTCTCAGCCTTGATGATCTCTTCCACATTTTTAATCCGGGCGGCCATACTGGCATCCAGGGCTGGTATAAACACTTTTTGCAGCGGCTGCCTCACTTTTATATTTACTTTTTTCCGAACCGATAATATTAAGGAAGAAGCGTCCTGTGCCAGTTGCATCCTTTTTTCCAGGTCGGTATCTATCAAAGTATCGTTCGCCTTAGGAAAATCAGTATGATGAACTGATGCTGTTGTATACTTACCGGTTACGTCATTCAGATTGCTGAACAACCAGTCTGCAAAGAAAGGAGCTACGGGTGCCATCAGTTTGCACAGGGTTTCCATGCATTCATACAATGTTTGGTAAGCACATATTTTATCGTGTTCATATTCTCCTTTCCAGAACCGACGGCGGCAGAGACGCACATACCAATTGCTCAAGTGAGCGTCTGTAAATTCTTCAATGGCCCGGCCAGCTTGAGTGGGCTCGTAGTCATCTAAACTTTTCGTGACTTCTTTTATCAAAGTATTGAGCGAAGACAGTATCCATTGATCGATCTCTGGTCTGTCTTTAACAGGTATATAGGCTTCTTTAAAAACAAAGCCATCCACATTGGCATACAAAGCAAAGAACTGGTAGGTATTGTACAAGGTCCCAAAAAACTTACGTTGAACTTCCTTAATGCCTTCTGTGTCGAATTTCAAACTATCCCATGGTGAAGCGTTGGTAATAAGGTACCAGCGGGTGGCATCGGCGCCAAAGCTGTTGATGGTTTCAAATGGATCCACCACATTGCCGAGGCGCTTACTCATTTTATTGCCGTTCTTATCAAGCACCAGGCCATTACTTACCACCGTTTTATAGGCCACTGAGTCAAACAACAACACACCCAGGGCATGTAAAGTATAGAACCAACCCCTGGTTTGGTCAACACCTTCGGCGATAAAATCTGCGGGGAAGTTTTGTTTAAATGTTTCCTTATTCTCAAAAGGAAAATGCCATTGGGCATAGGGCATGGCACCGCTGTCGAACCAAACATCTATCAGATCCGGCACCCTTTTCATCGGTTTATCACTATCACTTACAAGCGTTATATCATCCACATAAGGTTTATGCAGATCAAGAATACCTTCATGCAAATAATGTTTGTTGGTTTCTCCACCCAATACCTCAGCAGCTTTTCTGATTTCTGCATTGAGTTCATCAATACTGCCGATGCATTTTTCTTCACTTTCGTCTTCCGTTTTCCATATTGGTAACGGCGTTCCCCAAAAACGGCTGCGGCTCAGGTTCCAATCCACCATATTCTCCAGCCAGTTGCCAAAACGGCCTGTGCCGGTGGCGGCAGGTTTCCAGTTGATGGTTTTGTTCAGTTCCACCATCCTGTCTTTAACTGCAGTGGTTTTGATGAACCAGGCATCTAATGGATAATACAAGATGGGTTTATCTGTACGCCAGCAATGCGGATAGGTATGTTCGTATTTTTCTTTTTTGAATAGTTTCCCCTCTTCCTGCAGTTTCAGGACGATGCGGTCGTCAACACTTAAGTATTTCTTCAGGTCTTTAATCTTGCCATTGGCTTCCAGTATTTCTTTTTGCTTTTCAAACTCGGCTTTCTTTTCATCATCTTTTAAATAATCCTCTTTTACATATTCATCACCGAATAAGAATACGCCATCTTTTATCCCTGGCAGAAATTTACCCCGCTTATCAACTAAAACAGTTTTATCAAGTTTTCCATATTCATTAATTCCAGTAAAAAAGCCAACATTATATTTTTTTGCAACCCTAAAGTCATCCGCACCAAAATCTGGTGCTGTATGTACTATTCCTGTTCCATCATCTGTAGTTACGAAGTTGTCAACCATCACTAAAAAAGGGTGAGCATCTGGAGTTAAGGCTTTAATTGATTCCAGCGTATTTGATTCAAATGGAAGGAGTTGCTCATACTCTAATCCTTCCAACTCAGTTCCTTTACAACTGGCAAGTACTTTCCATGGAATGATCTTGTCGCCGGCCTTGAAGTCTTCAAAACTGCCATTCTCCCCTTCTGCTTTAAAATACTTTGCAACAAGATTTTTTGCCAGGATCACGTTGTTTGGCAAGAATGTATATGGATTGAAAGTTTGAATCAGCACATATTCAATATTGGGCCCAACGGTGAGACCCAAATTGGATGGCAGAGTCCAGGGTGTGGTTGTCCAGGCCATGATACCCACAGGATTACCTCCCGAGGCATCCATTAACTTTTTCATCTGCGGATGTGCTGTATTTGTTTCCTTTAGGCTTAGGGCAAAAATTACTGTCGCACTGCTGTCTTTTACATCCTTATAAGTTCCCGGCTGGTTCAGTTCATGCGAACTCAACCCCGTACCCGCCGCGGGTGAATAAGGCTGAATGCTTACGCTTTCGTAGAGGTAACCTTTTTTATATAACTCACTCAGGCACCACCACAGTGTTTCTATATAGTCGTTTTCAAATGTTACATATGGATTATTGAGATCGACCCAATATCCCATCTTTTTGGTGATATCATCCCATTTGTCTTTGAACCTCATCACCACTTCACGGCATTTTAGGTTATACGCTTCAACAGAAATTTTTTTCCCAATATCTTCTTTGGTGATGCCCAGTTCTTTTTCCACCCCCAGTTCAATTGGCAGGCCATGTGTATCCCATCCCCCTTTTCGTTTTACCTGGAAACCCTGCATGGTTTTATACCGGCACACGAGGTCTTTTAATGTTCTGGATATCACATGGTGAATACCGGGCATGCCATTAGCGCTTGGCGGACCTTCATAAAATACAAAGGGTGTATTTCCCTCCCTGAGTGTTACACTTTTTTCAAAAGCGTTGTGTTCCTGCCACTTAGCCAATATTTCTTCGCCTATTGTAGATAAATTCAGTTGTTGAAACTCCCTGTACTTCGCCTGCATAACATTGATTGCTGTAAAAAATTAAAATGGTGGCAAAGGTAATGAAACCGGCATTGCGTTATCCACAAAAAAAAGCGCTTTTGCAGAGCCCGGGCAACCATCGAACCTTATTTAACGTCATTTGTAATAGTGAGTGGATAATGCGATGTGGAAATTCTAAATAAAGAAGCATTCATATTAGGCAAAATAATAGATGTTCTGAGTTTTCCACATTTCTTTTCTTTGGCATAGTATTGGAAAATAAAAAGTTGTGATCGATACAAATTGATCATCCATGATTTTAAAAAGTTTACCCATCGTATTTGAAAAAGTATTGCATTTTTAAAATCGGGCTAAGTGTCTAAGATCTTATTGATATATCAGGTAAACGTACAACCGCTTTACAATCCAAATGAGGTGTGAGAGTTGTGGCGATCATTAATTAAAACCTGTAACCAGTTCCGGTTGTATGAAAATTTTTGCTGGTTTAAGGTTTTATTAGGGTAAAAAAAAACGGGAGTATTCCTGCTCCCGTTTATTCTTTTTTAAATTTTAATGCACTGGTCCCGTTTTTAATACCCCTGTTCAGTTACCGTTTATTGGTAACCCTTTATGAAACTATGTTGGTAGAAATGATATGCAGCATCAAATCTCTGCGTCAGGTATTACTAGGATTTGAAAAAAGGCATCTTTTTGAGATGCCTTTTTAATTTGCAGTAGTTATAGTACTTTATCTATTTGTTGTTCCATTTTTTCTAAAGCCCCCATCCATTCTTTTTCCGCCTGTGGATTACCAGCCGTTGCCATTTCAGTTGCATACCAAATCATCACCATCGCTATATAATCCTGCATGTCTTTACCGGCAAACTGCGTTTTATATTCAACAATTTTATCGTTGATTGTCTTTACACTGTTCCTGATAATTCCTTCCTCAGCAGGCGAAGACCGAAGACGGTAGGTTCGGTCGCCGATCACAATATTAATGGGGATTAACTCTTCTGCCATAAATTATTCGCTTAACAGGGTGATGCATTTATCAATTTCTTTCAAGTACTGGTTTATCTTTTTTTCAAAAGCTTTTTTATCAATATCATTCATCTGCCCGGCAGAAGCCTTTAAAATGCCTGCCTGCAATTGCAACAACTCCACCTGCTGTGTAGCAGCCGCCTGCCCGCTTTCCAATTTTTGAACGGCACTTTTTAATCTTTCATTATCCTTTTGCAGTTGCTGATACTGCTTCAGTAGTAACTGAAGTTTATCGCTTATCCTTTTGATATGATTTTCTAAGTCGGCCATTGTAGCATTTGTTCCCCAAAAAGGGAAAGCATGTGTATTATTTTCTTATTTCTGCGTTTAACTCTTTTTCGTAGGAAGAAATGATCTTGCTCATCATAGCATCAATGTCTTTATCCGTCATAGTTTTTTCTTCATCTAAAAAGGTAAAACTGATCGCCATTGATTTTTTGCCGGCACCCAGTTTCTCGTTTTCAAACACATCAAATAAATTCACCGACTGCAATTTGCTGATTTTGGCACCCTTTGTTGCTTTATCAACTTGTTCGTAGGCTACTGATTTGTCCACTACTATAGCCAGGTCACGCTGCACTGCCGGGAATTTTGGTATCTCGGTAAAATTTATGCGTTGCTTCTTATGAAGTGCCACTACTGTATCCCAGTTGAAATCTGCAAAAAATACCGGTTGCCTGATATCAAACTTAGCCAATGTTTTTTTGTTTACCGTACCAATGGTTGCAACGATTTCATTTTTCACCTGAGCTGCAATACAATTATCCAGGGTGTCGTTGATGGCCATGTTGAAAGCGGTCAGTTTTATGCCCAGCAGGGAACACATTTGCTCCACCACTCCCTTTGCATAATAAATATCTGCTTTTTCACCTTTGCTTTTCCATCCGTCAGCGGTTATTTTCCCCGTGATATAAATTGTCAAATGCTGTTGCTCCTGGTATTTGCCCACCTCGGTAGTGCTGTATGTTTTACCAAACTCAAAAAACTGCAGGTCGCTGTTTTTACGGTTAAGGTTGTATGCCACACTCTCCAAACCTGTTTCCAGCATAGCCGGCCGCATAATGTTCAGGTCAGCACTCAGGCTGTTAATCATTTTTACCGCGGTAGTCAAAACTTCTTCTGAGTAGTATGCGGCATTGGTAATACTGTTGGTGAATATTTCGCTAAAACCTGCGCCAGCAAGTGATGCAGCTACTTTTTCTTTTGCAGCCGCTTCCACCGCAAGGGTTTCTACCGCCGGTGAAATACTAATAGCTGCAGGTATTTCCACATTATCGAGGCCATCAATACGCATGATCTCTTCTACCAGGTCGGCTGGTAAAGTTATATCCGGCTTACTGTAAGGCACAGCAATATGAATATCATCCTGGCCTTCTTTGATCACTTCAAAACCCAAGGCTGTCAAAATATCCTTGATGGTATCACCATGATAATTCTTACCGCTTAATTTCTTTAAATAATGATATTTTAGAACAATCTCCTTTTTGGGTTTAGGTGCAGGATATACATCCACCACATCAGAAGCAATTTCTCCACCAGCCAGTTCTTTGATCAGCAATGCAGCCCGTTTTAAAACATTTACTGTATTGCTGATATCCACCCCTTTTTCAAAGCGTGTGGCAGCATCTGTACGCAGGCCATGTTTCAAGGATGTTTTCCGGATGGTTTGCGGATTGAACCAGGCACTCTCCAAAAAAATGTTTTTAGTATCGGGTTTTACACCACTGGATAAACCACCATACACACCGCCAATGCACATACCTTCTTCTGCATTACAGATCATCAGATCCTGTGCGGTCAATTTCCGTTCTTTATCATCCAGCGTTACAAAGGGCGTTCCTTCTTCCACATTTTTTACAACGATCTTATTGCCTTTTATTTTATTGGCGTCAAAAGCATGCAGTGGCTGGCCGGTTTCATGCAGGATAAAATTGGTGATGTCTACAATATTGTTGATAGGACGAAGGCCAATAGCTTTTAATTTTTGCTGCAACCATTTTGGGCTATCCTTTACTGTTACATTCTGGATACTGATACCGGCATACCGCTGACAGGCATCGGGGTTTTCAATAACCACTTCTATTTTCAAAGTTTGATTATCGGCCTTCAGGTTTCCTTTAAATGGAGACAGAACGGATGTGTGCTTTTTGTGGTGATGACTTAGATAAGCACACACATCTTTTGCCACCCCCAGGTGGCTCATGGCATCCATTCGGTTGGGTGTAAGACCAATTTCATAGATCCAGTCGGTATAGGTGCCAAAATATTCCGCGGCTGGCATCCCCACTTTTGTATCGGCTGGCAATACCATAATGCCTGCATGATTATCAGTCAATCCAATTTCATCTTCAGCGCAGATCATCCCAAAGCTTTCTACTCCACGGATCTTTGCTTTCTTCATTGTCATGGGTTCACCGCCTGTTGGATAAATCGTAGCTCCAACGGTGGCCACTACCACCTTTTGGCCTGCTGCCACATTGGGGGCCCCACAAACGATCTGGAGCGGTTCTCCACTGCCAATACTTACTTTGGTAAGACTTAATTTATCTGCATCAGGGTGTTTGCTGCATTCCAGTACTTCACCAATTACCAAACCCTGTAAACCACCCTTTAATTCTTCGTATTTCTCCAGGCTTTCCACTTCCAGTCCAATGGAGGTTAATATTTTACTCAGTCTTTCCGGTTCAAGGGTTTCGGTTTTACCCGCAGGTCCGGCAGGTAAATATTCGCTAAGCCAGTTATAACTAATCGTCATTGATTGATTGCTTGTGTTTTTTTGAATTGCTGCAAATATAACCATTGGTAGTTAAGCAGGCAATTACGCTGTAAAGCAGACTGGCAAAGCAACCGCCTTTAACTACATTATTTACCCCGAAAAATCAAACAGGAAAAATCTGTAAATGGTGCAGAAAAAGCAATTATAGGATTTTGTCAATGTTAATAAATCATTACGCATTTCGCATTTTGTTGAAAAAACGACTGTGAATAACCTGTGAACGAGCTGTGAATAAACTACATTTGCCTGTGAACAGGCTGTGGGTAATCAGTAGTAAAAACTTTATAACAGGCCCTGTGAATAACGCTTCTGATTTTTGACTTTACCTTAGCCGCCCAATCAGGGAATTGTTTACTTCACAGCGGTATTTATAAGTAAATCACTCATAGCTTACCATGTTGGCTAATCGCTTTTGAAACAGCAGTTTTTTGATTTGACATTAACGACCGGTATAAACAGTTCAATCTTACTTAGAAAAATGGATCTTACTAACCTCAATAAAGACAGAAAAACCAGGAGAAAACCCAGTTTAGACCTTGGAAACATGGTATTTGGTAAAGTACCACCACAATCGAAAGACCTGGAAGAAGCAGTGCTGGGTGCTATTATGCTGGAAAAAAGTGCATTTGACACCGTTATTGAAATACTGAAACCTGAGTGTTTTTATGTGGAAGCCCACCAGCGCATTTATAGAGCTATGACATCCCTGGCGCAGAAAAGCATGCCGATTGACCTGCTGACCGTGGTGGAAGAGCTGAAATTTAAAGAAGAGCTGGATATTGTTGGCGGTCCTTATTATGTGAGCCGGCTAACCAATGCTGTTGTTTCTTCTGCCAATATAGAATCCCATTCCAGAATTGTTCTGCAGAAATTTATACAAAGGGAATTGATCCGCATCAGCGGGGAAATTATTGGCGATGCATATGAAGACAGTACCGATGTGTTTGATCTTTTAGACGAAGCGGAAGGCAAGCTGTTTGAAATAACCAATAATCACCTGCGTAAGAATTTTGATGACATCAATACAGTATTGGTAAAAACCATCCAGCGCATTGAAGATATGCGTAACCGTGATGAAGACATTACCGGTGTGCCAAGTGGATTTCCGTCACTTGACAAAGTAACTTATGGATGGCAAAGCACTGATTTGATCATCCTGGCGGCAAGGCCTTCAGTAGGTAAGACTGCCTTTGCTTTGAACCTGCTGAGAAGTGCGGCCTTGAGCGAAAAAAAACCCACAGCCGTTGCTTTTTTTAGCCTTGAAATGAGTGCAGCTCAGTTGGTACAGCGTATTTTAAGTGCTGAAAGTGAAATATGGCTGGAAAAGATCAGCAGGGGCAAACTGGAAGAACATGAGATGAAGCAGTTGTACAAAAAAGGAATTGAAAGGCTTAGTAATGCACCCATTTTTATTGATGATTCTGCTGCATTAAATATATTTGAATTGAGGGCAAAATGCCGCCGTTTAAAAAATAAACACAACCTGGGAATGATCATTATTGACTACCTGCAGTTGATGAGTGGCACATCTGAAAATAAGAACAGCAACAGGGAGCAGGAGATCAGCCGTATATCAAGGGACTTAAAAGGTTTGGCAAAAGAACTACAGGTACCGATCATCGCACTGTCACAGTTAAGCCGTGAAGTGGAAAAAAGAAAAGAAGGCGCTAAAATTCCGCAATTGAGTGATCTGAGGGAATCGGGTGCGATAGAACAGGATGCCGATATGGTAATGTTCTTGTACCGCCCCGAGTACTATGATATTACCGCCAACGAAATGGGTGAAAGTAATAAAGGTGAAACCTATGTGAAGATAGCCAAGCACAGGAACGGTAGTTTGGAAACCATTAAATTAAAAGCACTGCTGCACATACAGAAATTTATTGAAGATGAGGATGGCGGGGATTTTGGCGGACAAATACCTGGAGGTAATTTCAGGCCTGTAAGAGACGATGACGGCGGTGGGGCAGGCGCTAAACTCTACATTCAAAAAGGAAGCAAGATGAATGATGGTGCATTTGATGATGAAGCGCCTTTTTAATAGATAACTGATAATTTCTAAATGGAGAATGAATGTAGATTTGTTCTCCATTACTATTTTATGGCATTACCATTTTTTTATATAGAAGCTATTGCTGGCGCAACCGTTGTTTTAAATGAAGACACATCAAAACATGTAGTGCAGGTGCTTCGTATGCAAAATGGCGAGTTGCTGCAGCTTACTGATGGGAAAGGACATTTGTTCACTTGTGAAATAACAGACAATAACCGAAAGCGATGTGCTGTAAGGGTGAAACAAACGGTAAACAGTGAACCGAAAACAGTAGCCATCTCCATCGCTATCTCACTTTTAAAAAACAGCAGCCGTTTTGAGTGGTTTTTAGAGAAAGCAACAGAGATTGGTGTTACTGAAATTATTCCACTGATCTGTACCAGGACTGAAAAAAATTCTTTTAAGCATGAAAGAATGAACAGCATTTTGGTAAGTGCCATGCTGCAAAGCCAGCAAACTTATTTACCGATTCTGCATCAGCCGGTTAAATTTACAGAGGCAGTTAACAAACTAACCCAACAACAAAAATTTATTGCGCATTGCGAAGACGAATCCAATAAAGTTCAATTGCATCATCAAATCATCAAATCATCAAATCAGCTAATCCTTATAGGTCCTGAAGGCGATTTTACAACCGAAGAAATTGCACTGGCCTTACAAAACAATTTTGAGCCTGTAGCATTGGGTAATACCAGGCTGAGAACCGAAACAGCCGGCATCGTAGCTGCTGCCCTTTTACTCAATCATTAGAAAACGGCTTGCATTCCCCAAAACTGTTTTCTACCTTTAAGTCATCCTTAAAAAGTTTTTGATTCTGCCACTCATCTGACCCGCATTACTCCTGCCCGGGATCTGGTAATTTATTTATTAATCATCTAAAATTCTTTTTATGAAAAAGTCAATTTTTATGGTTGTGCTTTCACTTGCATTTGTACCGGTATACGCTCAAAACGGCGGCGCTGCAAAAACTCCCGCAAGCCTTTGGAAATTCTATGCTATGGCCGGAGCTACTGGTTCCACCATTGGCGGCAATGGCGATAGCTGGAGTGGTTTGTTGCCTGGCTACCAGGCGGGCGCTGGATTTCTCCATGACATTGGTATTCCTGGCCATTATGTACTAAATGGCGAAACCAATATCACTTCCTGTGGTTCTAAATATAAAAGTGATTATACTGGCGGTGAAGGAGCAAGTTATTCGGGTAAAGTGATACTTACTTATCTTAACCTTGCCATGCTGCTGCAATACAGAATGCAAAGCGGATTTTTTGGAGAGTTGGGTTTACAGCCAGGCCTGTTGCTAAGCGCAAAGGATAAAGGCGAAAATTACAATGAAAATTATAAGCCATATACCAAAAGCGTGGATGTAGGCATACCCATTGGCGTAGGTTACCTACTGTTAAGAAGTTTAGCCTTGAACTTCAGGTATTGTCACGGCATTACCAATATTGCAAAAAATACTGGCGGAGGAGATGCGGTGGCCCGTAACCGTGTATTTGCGTTCCGTTTGTTGTGGATGCTGGGTCAGTAACCACTGCCTGTAAGTCATTTAGCCTCGTCTGAATAGCCTTGTTCCGGCTCTTCCAGGCGGGGCTCATTTAATTGCACCACTCTTTTTCGTTCACTTCTTTTCCGCATGGTCATGTTCAGCATTTCCACACCAAAAGAAAATGCCATTCCGAAATAGATATAATTCTTAAGATGCAATTGTTCCGCGGCTGCATGGTTCCAGCCTTCCATTATCAGGCTTAATCCTATCATCACTAAAAAAGAGAGTGCCAGCATTTTGATGGTGGGGTGTTTATTTACAAAAGAGGCAATAGCGGGACTAAATAAAAACATCACGATCATCGCCACCACTACTGCGGCAATCATGATCTCCACATGCTTGGCAGTACCCCCAGCGGTGATGATACTGTCAAATGAAAACACTGCATCAATCAGCATGATCTGAACGATAGCCTGTCCTAATTTTAAAGCTGGTTTTTTAGTCCCGGCATAAAGATGATCATCGCCTTCCAGCTTTTCATGAATTTCTTTAATGGATTTATAAATAAGGAACAAACCACCTGCAAGCATAACAATGCTGGCCAGGTCGAAACCTTTTCCAAACCATGATTCCGGGATGATGTATTTGCCTCTTTGTGAAAGCAGCCAGCCGAGGCCCATTAGTAACAGGCTTCGCATGATGATGCCCGTGATCATCCAGGCTTTTCTTGCATTGGGTACTTGTTTGGACGGCAGCCTGTTCATTACCAGGCTTACAAAAATTACATTGTCAATGCCAAGGACGATCTCTAAAATAACGAGTACAACAAAACTGATGATACTTTCACTGGTGAACAAATGCTCCATGCGGCTGAAAAATTTGGCGCAAATATATCACAGTAAAAAATAGTACGGTGAACAAAAGAATTCTGTTGAGGAATTTAAATAGCCTGTCAGGCTGCAATTGACCTTTTTCTTTTCTTTACAAAAAACACAACTGCACCCAATGCAGCCAGTAAGCCTGCAAGCCAAAACCATTTTGCATTACTATTATTTGGTGCCAGCATCACTGTCCCGGCATCTCCCATCAAAACGATACCAGCCCAGTATACCGGCGATTTCATCCTGCCATCCGCCTGCTGCAGGTATGCTAGTTTTGCCTGTTGTAATGCTTCGCCTGCAGGAATTTTTGCAGCAAGGTTTTCAATAAATTTTTCGGTTATAAAACTTGCAGACTGCTCATCTGCCTGCCAAAGGCTGGTAAGGATACTTTTGCTGCCGGCATAATTAAATGCATGTGCCAGTGACACCATACCTTCCCCATCTTCGTAGCCAGGTTTACCGGATTCACAAGCGGTGAGAATGGCCAGATCTGTATTGATATTACAGTTATAAATATCATATAAAAACAAAGAGTTATTGCTGGCGCTGCTGTCTGTATTTTTAGAAAATATCAGGCGGGACAACTCCGGCTTTTCGTTGTTAAATTCTGCATGGGTGCCAATATGAACAATGGTATTGTTACCTGCATACTGCTTAAAAGAATGTTGAGTTGACCCATTATCCACGAAAATATCGCCGCCTAATTTGTCCTGCATTTTCTTTACCAGGCTCTGGGTGTAGGGTTGTGGCAGCAGGGTCATATACTGCCTGTCGAGCCTGCCGCTGTCTTTTACAGATTGCTGGTAGGCCGTTTTATTTTCATCAGAAAAACCAGGTGCAAACGCTACATAATTATTTTTTGTTTTACTGGCTGCCGTGCTGCCTGTCATAAATAAACTGTAGTGATAAGTGATATTGTGTGCACCTAAAAGACTGCCTTTTGCCAGCTCACTGTATTTTTTTACGGGCGAAGGTGTAAGCAACTCAAAACTAAGGTTGTACAAAACAGCATCCGGAATGATGATAATATTTTTTGTCCGGATGTCTTTCGCCAATGGCTTCCACAATGACTCATGTAACTGGTACAAAATATTGGTGTGGTTTTCTTCCGTTACGCTTCCTGAAAGCAGTGCACTGATCTTTTCATTGAGGCCCACCGCATCCAGGTCGATTATTTTTTTACTGCTTTTATCAAGCACCAGCGCATGGAGACTGCTGTCAATAAAAAAATATCTTATAACCGTTGCTGCAACAGGCAGAGAAGTCTGCAATTGTGGTAAAGATCTAAAGATAGATTCATACCGCATTGTGTAATACAAAGGGTATTGCGCTTTTATCTTTTCAAGATGCTGTTGCCATTTCGTTGTGGCATCCACGTAAGCATCCATCAAAATGCTGTTATCCCTTTCGCCAGCCAGTGATGCCGGGATGGCTGCTTTTAATTTCTTTTCTTCTTCATATATGGCAGCTGGCAAATTAGAAAACTCCAATGCTTTCTGTTTATCAAGCCTCGACCGTATGCGGTTGTACAATCCCGATTCATGGAGGTTAATGGCCTGGTCCAGATATTTATCATTATTGGTTAACTGGTATAGTTCTAATGCAATTTTTTTTGCAAAGCTGATGAGTTCTTTATTGTCGGATATTAAAATATTGATGCTTTCTTCATCATCTATTAAAAATTTCCGCTTCTCCAGCAACTGCAATGCAACATTCAGTTGTGACAAAACAGCTGCCAGGTAAACAGTGTCTTTTTTTTGTTGCTGTTGGTAACCTGCTTTTTCAATCATTAAAATGGCAGCAGGCTTATACAATTCCATCTTTACTGAATCCAGGGCAGATGTGCCGCCCTTGATCTTTTCATTTACAATGGCCAGTCCTTTTTTTCCATAGTCAGCTGCCTGTGCATACTGGCCGGCAATAAAATACACTTCAGATAGATTCAGCAACTGGTAAAATACGGGTAGTGTATTCTGTTCCTGCACTTTGGAAACATAGTCGTATCCTTTTTTAGATTTGTCAATGGCTTTTTTGAAGTCACCATTCTTTGCATAGAACAAAGCAGCATTTCTTAAAAATTCAAGGTACAGGTTGCTGTATTCCCCCTGGTAAGAGGTTTCGTACAGCGAATCGCTTTTTTCATAGCTGGCGGCAGCAACTGCAATATTATTCTTGCTTTCGTTTGCAATGGCGAGGGCATAACGGGCATCAGCCTCCCAAAATATATAGTCGCCTTCAGCAGCTTTTAGTTTGGTGAGCCCTTTTTCTAAATATGCAAAAGCCTCATCATAACTGTGCATCGAATTAGCCAGTTGCCCCAGTAATATTTCCGAAATAAAAACACCGGGATGGCCAGGTTTTAACTGTAGCTTTTTTTGCTGGTAAGAATATGATAAAATGTCTTTTGCTTTTTTATAGTCCCCTATCTCTTTATAAAAGCCTGCCAGGTTATCGGTAGCTTCAAATAAAAATGACTTGGCATCTTCCCGTTTTTGAGCAGGATCGTTGCCGGCGATGTACAGCTGGATATTACTGATGGCATCCTGCTGCGCTTTGATGGCCTCTGTTATTTTCCCATCTGTATCATACAGGATGCTCATATTATTGAGCACCAGGGCGGGGCGATAATACTTGTTGCGGTCAGTTGGTTTTGTTTTAGCCAGGGCGGCCAGTGCTTTATCAAAAAAAAAGTTTGCGCTGTCGGTTTTAGAAGCATACCACATCAGGCCGGCCATAGAGTTATAAGACATATACAACTCTTCGCTGTCTGTATCCTTTTCCCTTTCCCTTATAGCAAGGGCTTTGCGGTGATGCTGTTTGGAAAGTGCGGCATTACCTAAACGTTGTGCATACACGCCTAAATTATTTTCCACTCTTGCAATTTCCAGTGGGGCTGTTGCATATTGCAGGGCTTCGGTGCAGGCATCGTAGGCTTTTTTATTTTCGCCCAACACACCCAAAAACTCGCCTATCTCAAGGTGTACTTTGCGCAAGGTAGTATTGGCTGGCTTTTTTGCAGCAACCTGGTTTGCCAACGCACCCATAGCTGCGGCAGCTTTTTCAATACCACCATTTTCCATTCCTATTTTTCCCGCCACAGGAATGTATTGAATGAGGGTGTCGGTATTGTTTTCGTGGATAAAGTACTTCACCTGTTGCTGGAACAAAGCTTCTGCCTGTTTGAAGTTTTTGGCCTCTATCGCTGCCTCAATGGCTGCAATGCCTTTTACATTGTCTTGTGCAAAAAGCGGGATCAGCAACAGCAGAACACACAACCCGGCAAGGCAGTACTTGGTAAAACGCATAGCAGTTATTTATTTTAATTGACTGATCAGTTCACTGCTTTCAGGACGGCCGGATTTTTCAAGATAGGGAATGGCTTCATTGGCCTTGCCCTGTTTAAGTAAAGCAAGCCCGGTATACCAACAGGCATCTTTATAAAAAGGCTTTGTGGCATCTGATGCCATTGACTGCAACAAAACGATTGCTGCCGCATTATTACCATCTGCCTGCTGAGCAGCGCCCAAAAAATAATTCAGCGTGTCGTTTTGATCTGTACTTGTTTTTAGTTTGCTCCACTCATCAATCGCTTTTTTGTAGTTACCGGTTTTGTAATCGAGCATGGCTTTATTAAAAAGGTAATTATCGCCAATGCCCATCGCACTCATCAACCCCGGATCGGGTTTAAAATAAGTGGCATATAATTTTTCGTATTTATTTCCTTGCGAAGAATACAACCACACAGATACTGCCACCAACAGGGCAACGGAGGCAGCCACCAGCCATTTTTTTCTGAGGGGAATTGTTTTCCCTTGGTTATTTTGACTCGGCATTTTTTCAATACCTGCATGATAACTGTCTAACCGCTCTTTTAGAGAAGCTTTTTCGATACCAGCAAGCAGCAGTTTTACTTCCTGTACTTTTGAAGTCAATAAAATATCCCGGGACATTCTATTTTCAAAGGCCAGTTTTTGTTCTGCACTGGTTTCATCCAGCAGGTATTGTTCAATGCTGGAAAACTCATCAGCCGATATAATATAGTTTGTATCCAAGGTGTTTATTTTTTTTCCACCACCAAACTGCGGAGGCGCTGGAGGCATCGGTATTTATTATTTTTAGCTGTTGCTTCTGTCCAGGAAAAAGCTGCTGCAATGTTTGCCATACTCTTTTTCATATAGTAAAAAAGTGTCAGCACCTGTTTGCAGGGCTCACCCAGGTTTTTAAAATGATGCTGTACGCTTTCCATATATTTTTCTTCTTCTTCATTGGAGGCTGCTTCTACAAAAGGTCCGTCATCCAGCTGCACCACATTTATTTTTTTGGCAGCTTTCAGATGGTCATACCATTTATACTTTGCGATCTGAAAAAGGTATGCTTCCAGCGAGGACCCATTTTGCGGCACAAAACGACCGGCTTTTACATTCTGCCATACAGCAATAAATGCTTCCTGGAAAATATCCTTTGCTTCTTCTGCTGTACCGCTGTTGGCCACTATAAAGGCCTCGGTTTTATAAAAATTAGCTGTATACAAACTTTCAAGTGCTTTGTCATCATTTGCCAACACTGCCGCTGTGCTTAATGTTGTGTCAGTAAATTGATTCCCTGTGTGTTGCAGCATGACCTTTATTGTGTACACTAAAATACAGGTAAAGATGCATACTTAAAAAATGCAGCGGATAATTTATTTGATCCAGTACACGATGATGCGACGGGCAGCTTAAAGTTTCATTTTCATAACAGTTTATTTATAAGTGTATTGAACGGCGTACATTCCAATTTTACAATTGCCTTCCTGGCATTTTTGCTTTACTATCAGAAAATTCGATAAAGGTCATCAGTTATACCCTGATTCAGCGAAAAAATAACAAATAATATTAAGTTTACTGATGACCTTTCACTAAGTATGTCTATATATATCTGTGCATCCTTTTATAAGGTTTCTGCATGTTTACCAAAAGACTATATCCTTTACTGTTTTAAGAAATTCCACTCATCTTTTTTTCGGATCAAAAAATTATACACATGCTCAGGGCTTATCTATCATTTGTTGCTGTATTTGTTACAACTGTATTAATTGCTCAGTCGCCGGAACTGGTGAAAGACATTTATAACTTTCAAACAAATGGCTCCATTACCGGCGCTGCTAACTACACAGCCATTGGCAACACCGTTTATTTTACCGCTATTGATGGCATCAATGGTTTTGAATTATGGAAAACCGACGGTACTGCCGCAGGCACCGTAATGGTAAAAGATATTAACCCAGGAGCGGCCTCGTCTTCACCCAGCCAGCTTACTAATGTAAATGGCACGTTGTATTTTAATGCGGCAGGTTCTTACAGCAACAACACGGGCAGCGATTTTGAACTTTGGAAAAGTGATGGCACTGAAGCAGGCACTGTGCTGGTAAAAGATATATATGTTGGCGGCCTCCCCAGCAGCCCGGCTTTTCTTACCAATGTAAACGGCACTTTGTATTTTACCGCCGCCACTGCTGCCAACGGTACTGAATTATGGAAAAGCGATGGTACCGATGCAGGAACGGTATTAGTGAAAGACATTTGGGCCGGGGCCGGCAATTCCTCCATAAGGTATATTACTAATGTAAACGGAACAGTTTTTTTTAGTGCTACAGGCGGCGGCAGCACCACAAATTATGAATTGTGGAAAAGCGATGGCACCAGTGCCGGTACAGTGCTGGTTAAGGAAATTGTTACAGGTAATACAAGCAGCAGCCCTATTAACCTTACAAATGTAAATGGCACCCTCTTTTTTTCTGCCAGCAATGGCGCTGCTGTAAACGGGCAGGAGCTTTGGAAAAGCGATGGTACTGATGCAGGCACAGTGATGGTTAAAGATATTAATGCAGGAACCGTGGGTTCCATCCCCAGCAATCTTACAGTAGTTGGCACCACACTTTTTTTTGGCGCCACCAATACCATCAACGGTTTTGAATTGTGGAAAAGTGATGGAACCGATGCAGGCACGGTGTTAGTAAAAGATATAAATCCTGGGACAGGCTTAGGTGTTACCTCATCTTATAACATGGTAAATGTTGGCGGCACGCTGTTCTTTGCCGCTACAAATGGCACAACCGGGTTTGAACTTTGGAAAAGCAATGGTACCGATGCCGGCACAGTGCTTGTAAAAGATATTGTAGCAGGTACTACGGGCAGTGCGCCTTCTTTACTCACCAATGTAAACGGAACCTTGTATTTCGTTTCATCCAGCAGCAACTTTGGGCTTTGGAAAAGTAATGGAACTGATGCTGGTACAGTAGAAATAAATGCTGCAACGATTGGTAGTGCGATTATTGAAAATCTCTGCGCTGGTGGAAGTACTTTGTATTTTACTTACCGTGGCTATAAACCTGGCGTACCATCTACCGCATCTGGCAACGAACCTTGGAAAACAAATGGCACAGATGCTGGTACTGTTTTACTTAAAGACATTAATACTACTAACATAGGCTCGGGTGCCGGAAATACCTGTACCGTGGGCAGCACTGTTTTCTTTAGTGCAAACGATGGTATTAATGGGATGGAATTATGGAAAACAGATGGTACTCCTGCCGGCACAGTGCTGGTAAAAGACATAGCGGTTGGCAGTATCAATTCCAACCCGGAATGGATGACTAACGTTAACGGCACCGTGTATTTTGTAGCTTTTTCCACCGGCTTTGGAAGAGAACTGTGGAAGAGTGATGGAACGGCTGCCGGCACGGTGATGGTCAAAGATATTGTAGTGGGCACCGGTGAACCAGCCGTTACCAATGTGGCCAACATGAATGGCATATTATATTTCTCCGCCACCAGCACCGGTTTTGGCAGGGAGCTATGGAAAAGCAATGGTACCGATGCAGGTACGGTAATGATAAAAGATATAATGCCCGGCACGACCAACTCGAACCCTGCAAAATTCACCTTTGTCAACGGCACCGTATTTTTTACTGCACAAAACGGTACCACCGGCAATTTCAATGATGAAGAATTATGGAAAACGGATGGAACGGATGCCGGTACTGTATTGGTAAAAGATATCAGGCCGGGAACGGTGCCTTCCGTTCCGGCAGAACTAATCAACTTCAACGGCACCCTCTTTTTTTCTGCCAATGACGGGGTGAACGGCCAGGAACTATGGAAGAGTGATGGTACGGAAGCAGGCACTACCATCTTTATAGAGCCGGTAACAGGAGCAGGTGGCTCATTTCCTATTGGTATGACGGTAGTTGGAAACACCATGTACCTAACCTTAACAGATGCTTCTCTCGACGCAGAATTATGGAAAAGTGATGGCACAGTAGCCGGTACTGTTATGATAAAGAATATCAATGCCACACAGAGTTCTTCACCGAGAAGCTTTACCGCTGTGGGCAGCACAGTTTTTTTTACTGCCTATGATGGACCCAACGGAATTGAGATCTGGAAAACGGATGGCACTACTGCCGGAACGGTACTGGTAAAAGACACTTATCCGGGATCGGCCATCAGTACCCGGCAGGATATGCTGACCGCTGTAAATGGCATACTGTTTTTCCGGGCAACGGATCCTGTTAATGGATTGGAACTCTGGAAAAGTGATGGTACCGCTGCAGGCACTATAGGATTTGATATGCAACCCGGGCCTAATGGTTCCTTTCCCGCTGCATTTGCTCCATTAAACAACACACTTATTTTTTCCGGTACCGATCCCTTGTATGGCACAGAACTGTGGAGCGTGGGTACCACACCGTTAGTAACTAATTTCAACTGGACCGGAAACGTAAACACAGCCTGGGAAAATGCAGGCAACTGGGGAGGTAATACGGTACCCACTTCCACTTCAGCGGTTACGATACCAGCGGGCAGGCCACGCTATCCTGTGGTAGCTTTATCAACCACCGTTAAAAGCATCACTTGTGCACCGGGTACTTCCGTTACCATAAATTCGGGTGTAGTGCTGAACGTACTGAGGTAATACAAACTAAGTAGCCCTTTATACACAGTTATTTTATATTTTGAGGATTAAAAAGAAGTCATTTTTCGAAAACTGCTGTTATGATAAAAAAAATACTCTTTACTTTTTCTGTACTCGGATCCGTTTTCCTAAACAATGTTTTTGCCCAGGCAGAATTCATCTTTACTAATTTCAGCACCAGCAATACACCAGTTTTCAACGGCAATAATTTTAAAAGTGTTGCTGTAAGCAGAACAGGTAAAATATGGGCCGGCACCCAGTACCAGGGTTTAATGAAATATGACCCGGCCACTGCTTCCTGGTCTGCGTCAACTGATCTTACCAATGTATTTATAGCAGATATAAAACCAGACAGGCTGGAAGGTGTATGGATTGCACAGGCAGGTACTTCCGGACTTGTTGGCGGAGGTTCAAATATTGCAGGAGGCACAAATAATTATCCCAGTACCACCTTTAGCAATATGAGCTTTTACAGTATCACGGGAGGGGGCGGGCTTACTTCAAGAAATGCACGCAGCATCTGGCTCGATAAATACCATAATGGCCCCGATGGAAAACAACGGGTATGGATAGCCCAGGGAACTTATATCACCTCAAGTACCACAACAGCTGGTGGCATATCCGTTGGTTTAAACCTATCTCAAAATTATTTTACCAAAGTATTCCAGGGCCTGCAGGTAACACCCTGGGTAACTGCACCCAATGCAGGCACACCCAACTGTCTTTCTATTGCTGGCAACCGGGACGAAGTATGGGTATTTGCAGCTACCAATTTTGGTCGTAGCCAGATACTACGTTATCGTTCAGAAGGCAATCCAGGTACTTTTTTAGGTGTGTATGACAATACCAACACTCCGCAACTGAGCGCAGGCTTCCGGGCAAACGCCATGTATTTTGATGATCTTGGACGGGGATGGGTAGGATTAAGCAGCGGCGGAATCCTTATCCGTGTAAATGAAGAATGGAAGACTATGAATGACCCTGCTGTTTTTCCTGGCGGGGTGATCGTTAATCCCAATGCCATCACCAGTGACCAGTTGGGAAATGTATATATCGGCACCAGCAGTGGTCTTGTGATTTACAGAACCGGACCGCTGGATTCTGCCAGTTCTTATAAGCGTGTAACCGTTACCGATGGCTTGCCCAGCAATAATATAAATGGAGTGGCTTCTGATACTGTTGGCAAAAGAATGATCCTCGCTACCGATGCCGGGGTGAGCTTTATGCAATACAACAAAAAAGTGGATGCGACACTGGAATGGGATCATAGTTTTCCCAAACCAGATATAAAACCCAAAGGAGTTGTGGCAGATGGTGCCTCCCGGCTTTTTATAAAAGTAAAAAGAGGTGCCGGCGTTCTGGCCAACATCAAAAAAATGACCGTTTCTATAAAAAACATTGCCACAACAGCCACATCTTTATTGGGCAAATTAAAAGTTGCCAATGTTTTAGATACATACAGCAACGAAGCCAACACTGGAACTTCTGCAGAAGTAAGCCGTACAGATTCAACACCAGCCGGCGAATTCGTTTTCTGGTATGTGGCACCAGATGATTTCTCCGCCGACCCAGCCAGTGCAGAAGCCAATATGTCTGAGAGGGAAGATTCGGTAAAAGTGAAAGTGACCTATATGGACGACACAGAAGATTCTTCGTACCTGGCGGTAAAAGTGCAAAGACCACCAGTACTATTCAGCAGCATGCTGGGCAGTATTGGTTCAATAGCAAAAAAGGCGTTTTTATCTAACGGAAAGCCTTTATTCAGTTCTGATAAGATTGGCAAAATGCTGTTGTTACAGATGAACCAGCAAAGCAGTCTGTTTGAAAATGTGAGCAGGCTGATTGATGGTGACCTACTTCAAAACGAAGACAAAAAGAACTCCATCCAGGGTTTGCTGGAGGGAGCAAGAAATCTGGGTTTTGCAGCCACAAAAGCAGATGTGGTTGCCCATGGTGCATCCGGTGTTGCAGTAAGGGCAGCTATAGCAGTTAAATCGTTAAAGTTTTTGGCGGATGGAAATTATATTCATAATAATTATGGAAAAGGTTTTATCAATAAATTGGTTAGCATCAATGTACCGCATAATGGATCTCCTTTGTTTGACATGATAAAAACGATGACCCCAAAGCTCAATCTTATCGCAACAAAAGCACTTTCCGGTATACTTAAAAAAGATCCCTCCGGATCAGGCCTTCCATATATGTTTTTGAAATTGCAGGATTCAATATTGGGGCCCTTAAAAGAAATGCTGGAAAAAGCTACCATTGATTCCGCTGCCATTAAACTGCCGGTTACCAATGTAAAAAACCACCTGGTAGTAACGGATGCAGATGCGACACCTGAAAAAGTGGAAGCTGCAAAAGTATACCGTGGCGGCATGTTTGGCCCCTTGCTGAACAGTATTCATATGATATTCCGTGACAATGCTCCCATTTTTCTAAAAGACAGCATGACGAATATTTTTGCAAGTGTTAACAGTGAGGCAATGAAGATCTTAAAAGGGCTGGACCTGTTTGCACAAACAAAAGGTGTCAGCAATTTTAGCGGGGATGGAGACCTGGTAGTACCTGTATCAAGCCAGGCAGCCGGGCAAACAAGCGGATTATTCAGCCATATCTCAAAGATCGGCGGTACAATAATTACCAAATTACTGCATGACAGTATTCTTACCAATCCACTGGTGACTGATAAAATAGTGGATCTGCTCAATTCAAGCGTTTTGAATAATATATTCAGCAATTCTATCCCGGCAAATAATACAGCCAGCCCTATACAGAACCTGGTGAACAAAGCAACCAGGCTGCTGTACGATACCACTAAAATTGTAACGGATGAAAGGGAAGTACTGGACAACGGCAGTTTCAGGCCGGTGGCTGGCGGTACAAACTCACCACGAATACTCAGCATACTAACAGATACCACTATCCGCTTAAAATTCAGGGTAAAGGATACTGCCAGGCTTCAATATGTATTTATCCAGTTCCAGGATACGATGTACACCAGCACCTCCAAACAACGTAACCAGGAGATCATGCTGAAGATCAAAAAAAACTTTCTGTACTCAGGCATACAGGAACTAACGGCAGTGGGTGTGTATGAAACAGCTGACAGTGTTATTTATCATGCCGATACGGTAAGCACTTTTGTTACTTCGCCCGACAGCATCCAGGATTTCCGTGTAACCACCGATCAATTTAATTTATTTGATGGCATACCTTTTTATCCTTCGTACGAGGTGAAAGTGAGAGACGAATGGGTAGGCTTACCAGCATCGGATACTAATTTGATCATTTCGCTTGAAAACCAAACCAAAGCTGCCTATGACACCAGCAGGCTGGCTTTTGATGCCGTGGGTGATGGTTTTTCAAGAGCTTACTTCAGGTTCCTGACTTTCAGGGATACCGTATCGCTTGAATGTTTACTGCCGCAATATCTAACTGCGGTCAACAGAACGGTCATCAATGGAAGCTTCAAAAGTGCTGCCACCTGGAGCAAAGGGAGGCCACCCTTGCCGGGAGATTCTATTATTATTTCGGCAGGACATTCTATTGTGCTTGACAGCAGTGTGCAAGTGCGTTCTTTAAGAATCGACAGTCTTGGCTCATTGATAATCAATAATGCTGCCCGCAGATTAACCTTGGGTGATGCGGAAGATGGCGCTTTTGTAGTGGACAACTACGGCAGTTTAAACATCAGCAATGGCACCCTAACGGTAAGGGGCAGGGTAAAACACAACAGGGCATCCACTTTTAACATGAGTGGCGGCAGCCTGGTAATTGATGGCAACACCGGAAGTACCATTACCAGTTTACAAAATGGATTGTATTTGTTCCAGGCGGCTCCGCAGATGCAGTTGTTTGCTTTCACCGGCGGCACTTTGCAAATTATAGATCCGCCCATAGGTGTAGCCAGCCAGGCGATCAGTTGTCCTTATAATTTTGGCATCAACAGCACCTTAATATTGGGTAATGGCATTTCACTTACAGCAAGTGAAAACCCCAATGGTTTTGGGGGAGCAGGCTTTCCGCCACAAATTGGCAGGCTGATACTGGATGCAGGTACAAATAGCGGTAACAGGCAGCTAACTATTACACAGCCATTGAATGTAAAAGGTTCGTTCGAAATAAGAACCGGCAGTAATCTGACTATCAAGGCACAAACAAGTGTAACACAATAGGAAATACTGGCATTGACACCCGTTGGCACTTCATTATATTGTCCGTATTCAGCATAATCTTAAAAAATCGCAAAGGTACTGATGACCTTTTGCAGTTTTTTATATATACTTTTATGGGTAGCCTTCAAAGCTTTAAAAGCCAGGACGACCTGTTACTAAACACTGCTAAATCCAACTTCTCTGTTAAACTGCCCCTCGGATATTTTGAGGTTGAACTCTATCCTGTACTAACGGTAAAAGTTATCAAATTATGAAGCAACTTTTCATTCTTGCAGTGTTATTTCAGCTGCTTACTGCCAAACTTTTTGCCCAGCCCACTTTTGTTAATTATCAAATGGGTGGCCTTAATTCAGCCGCCTTTACCACTAATAATTTTAAATGCATCGCAGTGGGGAAAGACAACCGTATCTGGGCAGGCACCCAATATGGAGGATTATATACATATGACGATAATGGTGCTAATATCTGGCTCAAATCAGACAAACTTACCAATGTATTTATCAATGATATTAAGGCAGATGCTGATAGTGGTATATGGATAGCACAATCCGGCCAGGCGACTGTTGGCGGCAATTCTAATATTGCAGGTGGTATAAATTATTTTGCCGTAGCCAGCGATGTGAGTATGCGTTTCTTCAGCGTAGTGGGTACTACTACCAGCGCAGATCTTATCAGCCGGAATGTACGTTCCCTGTATGTTGATCAAAGTTTTCGTGCTGCTAATGGCAGGCTGCCAAGAGTATGGGCTGCCCAGGGCACCTACATTACTTCTTTCAATACCCGGCGTGGAGGATTGCATATTGGCTTAAATGAGTCTACACCCTACTTCACTATTAACAACAGTGGCTATCAACTTGGGCCCACTGCTACTCCGATAAGCGAAGCTGTTGGAGGTAACAGCACCGAAGTGTGGGTAGCAGTCAGGCAAAATAATGGAGGGTCTCAAATACTCAGGTACAGGCCCAGTGGTGGCGACACCATTGGCAAGTATACAAATTCGAATGTACCAATGCTAACAGCCGGGTTTGCAGCCCAAGCCATACATTTTGACAAAGATGGTAACAGGTGGATAGGATTAAAGGCGGGCGGATTAATAATAAAAACCCCAACCGATTGGCTAAAAATGGATGCCGGCAGTTTACTTCCAGCCGGTACCCAGGTAAATTTTAACGCCATTACTTCTGATGAATATGGAAACGTATATATAGGTACCAGCAATGGTTTGTTGGAATATGAATCCAGGGATTATAACCCGTTATCAAGCCCCGACTATGTGCCTTCCTATACCTTGTACACTACTAATGACGGGTTGCCAGGCAATAACATCACGGGCGTTGCGTATGATGCAAAAAATGGCCGTGTACTCATCACATCAGATGCCGGTGTAACTTTTATGAATAAGCGCCCAAGATTTATTGAGGGTGTGGTGTTTGACGTTTATTGCGATCTTGACAATACAACAACTCAGCGGCCCGGTCTTCAAAAATCATATCTAAGCTCAGGCGTTACTGTTACCTTACTAAGAGACAATGTGGAGGAAGAAACAACCACCCCAAATGCCTTTGGAATATTTCAATTGAGGGAAGCGAATGATGTGGATACATATTCCGTGGAGATAAGGTTTGTAAAAGATGGTCAGACAATGGTGCAGCGTTTTGACAATATACGCAACCGTACCCGGATGAAACCCGTGCTGATGCCCGACAGCCTGATACGGGAATTGAAAGCTTTTAAGCCTAAAATGGAGAAACGTTGTTTTCCAACCAAACTTGGATTTCAGATTCCCTATAATGTATGCAAGGATGGATTTAATGTAAGTGGCTACGACAATGCTTACCAGCAATTTTATGGCACTCCTATAACAACAGACCATCAAAAGAGAGTATATAACCTGGCCAACTATTATACAACCCTTGCAGCGGTATACAATCTTGGTGGCAATGTAACAGACCTCTCTGCAGACATGGTATCTAACCTGCTTGATATCGTTGACTTTTTTGTTTCGGAGGCACTGTTTGCAGAAAAAGCTGGAGACCCGGCTACAGCCCCAACAGGGCATCACGATGCATTTGAACAGGCAGGCGCCAATGCGGGGGCTGAAGCACTGAAACTGGGGGTGAATATTCTAAAAACTACAAAAACCTGCTTTGCTGAAGGCTCAAAAAAGGTCTCTTCAATACTAAAGCCATATCCCGATGTACAAAAAATATTCGATATGAGTACTGCATGTATCAATGATGCCGCCGACCTGTTGATACAATACCTTGAGCAGGGTGGAAAAGGTTTTGCCTATAAAGCAATAGTTGATAACCTGAAAAAAGTATTAGCAAGTGAAATATCAGGTGCTATATACAGCAAATATTTTGCACAGGAACTTCACAAAAACCTTGTGCCGGAAACAAGCCAAAGCGCTGCTAATAATGAATCTCCACTTAGCTATGATGAGGTTTTTGATCTTGTTTACAATAGCAAATCAAACTCGCTTGTAAAATACGGGCAGGATACTTTAACAAGCCGCAAAGCCAGTATTGAGTCGCTGCGGGTTATTGGAGTTGTGGCAGAAACAAGCAGCCAGGTATTTGATGCGGCAGCTTTGCTCGGCTTACTTCCCGGGGGACAGGCAATTGGTGCCATTTCAAAAGCCCTTTCCTATGCTTCCAAGGGAGTGAAAGTTCTTACACATGTTGGAAGCGTTTACCAGGGTGCAGTGGGGGCAGTAGAAGAAGTTGACCTTTCTGCATTGGTTGTTGAAAAAGCCGGGCTGGAAAGACCATTGCCTGGCGGAGGCATTTCACCGCAGGTGCTGGCAATTCCTGCCCCGGACTCATTGATCGCAAAAAAGACAAGATACAACCAACGCCTTACTGAACTGCAGTCGCAATACGCCGGCACTTATAACGCTGCCGCCTATGGTAATGCACTTATCAGGCTTTCTTTTGAAGATTCAGTTTATACAAAAGAAATGACGGCCGCACTCAATACATTGTGGTCAACAACAGACAGTGCACTCATTGCAATACCTGGTTTTACTGCAAGGTTAAACAGGGTGGTTGATTCATTCATCGTACAACAATATTCGCTGAGAAACTCATTATACTTTATGGATGTGGGCTTTGTAAACGACAGCGACAAATCATCTTACAGACCTGGGCTGGACAGCCTGGTTACTGAGATCAAACGGCTGAATGACTCTGCAGTTAATGGCATTGCGTCTCTGATAACGCAGGTGAATACAAACAATATCCCTTCGGTTGCCTACCTGGCGCAGGAATCGCACAGTGTAAACCACACAAGGGTCCCTGGCACAAGTGGCAGTGTTACTTATATTTTTAAAAACCATGGCTCGGTGGCACAAAACAACGTGAGCTTTAAAATCAGCAAGCCCACGTCTGGCTATATTATAACAAGTGCAGATTCAATAAATGTTGGCAACATCAATCCGGGCGAAACAAAACAGATCACTTATACATTCACTGCTCCCCTGCATGATTCAGTAAGTCATTATGAAATAACCATAAAGGCAAACAATGGAATTTACAAAAATGTATACGGGGCATTATTTGCGATTGACCAGGCAAAATTTTATACCATAAGAAATGGTGACTGGAACAGCCCTTCTACCTGGCACAACAACCAGGTGCCTGGTGCAACAAATAAAGTGCAGATCAGCCATAATGTAACGGTTACAACGGATGTTACTTGTAAGTCCGTTACCGTATCTAAACCTGGCAATGTGATAGTAAATACCGGAAGACGGATAATTATTAATAATTAAAACGGATCAAGGCAGAAAATAGGAAAGCGGCACTCGAAACATAATTTTTTTGTCCGGCCATTTTACAAAACTGTGCCGGACATTCCCGTTTAATATTAAACGAACTGCAACCATGCAACTAAAAAATACTGTATTCCTCTTACTGATAATTGGTATGGGAATGCTCAATACTTTATCTGCACAAGCACCTGCCAATGATGACTGTGCCAATGCCGAAACAATTGTAATAGCGAACAATGGTTTTGGGCTGGGCAACTTTACTTCAACACAGGTTAATATTACCAATGGCACTGTACAAACAGGTGAAAGTTTTGCACCTGCCATTTTTGTAGCCGGTCTTGATGACAAATCAGTGTGGTTTAAATTCACTTTACCTACCATCAGGGCAGTAAGGGTTACCTTATCCCAACCGGGCACTGCCATCGCCGCTGGAGATGTCGGCTTTGCCGTATACAGGGACAATAACTGCATACCAACAAACGACAGCATCAGCACCAAGCTTACACCGATTGTTACCTGGGGCAATACCTATCACCCATGTGTACCCGCCGGTGAATACCTGGTGCAGGTATCATCCAACTTGAATGCCAATGGCCCGGTAACTATTACCGTAGAAATAAGTGACCAGACCGGGGCAGCATACGATCATCCTGTGGATGCCTATGCATTTGGTGTAGCTAATGTACACGCAAGAAGAATTGATTTTGAAACCGAGTGCCAGTCCATAGAGGATGAAACGGAAGTATGCGGTGTTTTACACAACTACCAGCAATACCACAAAAGTGCCTGGTTTACTTTTACCACACCGGCTTATTTAGATTACCTGGTGGTGTCCGTCTCCGGCACCGGTTCTCCAAGATATTTCCCCAGTGGTGCTAACAACATTCAAAAAAAGTTTGGCTACAATTTATACAGTGGCAATGCAGTTACCACTCCAATAGGCAGTTTGACATTGGTGGATGGTTGCGACAGTATGCTTACCAACGGTGACCGGGCGGCAACTCAGCGCTATGGGTGTGGCGAATTGCAGCCGAACACCACTTACAGCATACAGTTGTTCATCCATAAGGATTTCAATGACATGGTACGGCTGGGTATCATCACTGGCGGGGCTGCCCCTGCTGCCGGTCCCCTACCTGTAAATACATTACCCGCAACCAATGCTGTTGGAGTTTTGCCATCATCAGGCGCAGGCACTACTACAACGGTGTATGATAATTTTGGCTGCAACAGCCGCCACAGTGTAAATCCGTGCAGCCCGTCAAAACCAGCTGCAGGAACGGTGGTGGGTAATGCTACCTATAATCTCAGCACTTTTTTTAGTTTTAGTCTAAGCCGCACCGTGGCCATTACCTTCCGGCCCAGTATGATCAATTGCGGCCCAAGACCCGTGATAAGGTTATTTAAACAAACGCTTACGGCTAACTGTGCAGACCTTGATACGTTGAACATAGTTGGTACGGCTGCTTACAACCAGGAAATTGAATGCCTTGCGCCAGGTGATTATGTATTACAGGTGTTGGGTATTGATACACCTGCCAATGCACTTACTACCCTAAATGCCCCTGATATAACGAATAGCGAGAAGTGCCTTTTTACTAACCTTGGCAGCCGTTTCCAGGTACAGCTGGTAGTATATAACCGTCAGGCCGCCAGCAATTATTCTTTGTACGCACCGGGCAGGTTCGATAGTATTAACAGGGTGGGTGCTGTGCAACTCCCTTTAGTGGAAGGTATTACGTACCGGGCATCCCTGGATACTATTGGCTGCCAGCCTACTTTAAGACCCTGGGATACCACCTGCTCTCCATTAAATGATAAAATTATTTACAGGCAGTTTATTGTTGCCGACAGCGGAACAGTCACTTTTGATGATATGATCTATTCCAACAATCCCTTATTCAGGTATAAACTGTATGCAGGTGATGCCAATGCACTGGCATCTGCACAGAATGTTTTCAGTTTTCCAGACAGGATCACCGGTATAGTGCCTAAATCGCTTTGTATAGATGGAGCAGAATATTGCCAGAATAAATCGGCCTGTGTGGTTCCTGGCACATACACATTTGCCTCCATGGGAAATACCGGTACCGTAGGCTTTGTTGACAGGCCGTCGTTTACACTTAGAAAAACAAGAACAGTTTTCAACAGTCTTCAAAATGCATTGGATATGGGTAGTATCATGGATACCCTTGGACCCAATGGTGGCACCATCCGTGGCCGAAGGGACTATTGGAGTTGTGACGACAATGCCATCCCGATCAATGGCTATTCCCCCTGTGCCATTGCAGGGAGGCCGGCAACCAAGGCTATTTACCGCCAGTTTTATTTAAAAGAAGATGCCATCATCCGCTTTTCAAATCCTGGCTATGGTGGGTGGTGTGTAGGTCAGCAGTATGGCACCAGAACCTTGTTTTCTGGAAAAGCTACTGATGGCATGGCAGGATTAAGCCCAATGGGCAATCAATGGAACTGTTTTAGCACAGCCAGCACCACTAATAATTGTGCGCCACTGCAGGCAGGTTGGTATACCCTTGTGAGCTGGGGAACCGGCCCGAGCTATGATAGTACGATGAGGCTGACAAATATTGGTAATAACTATAACGGTTATGTTAGTTATTTTGATGAAGTGGATATAACGATCACACCTGCCTGCCCCGGACCAAAATTCAATCGCCCGCACAAAGCATCAGTTGCAGCAGGTGCTACCCCGCATTTAATTCAGTGGGGCACAAGAGCTATCAGTACTCCTGTATATCCGAGAACAGATACCAGCTTCACATTACCTACAGAAAATTTTAATTGCACACTGGATACACCCTTTTCCAGTCACCCGGTAGTGGCCTGCGAAGCCGCATCAAACAGGGTGGCCTACTACATTTTCAGAACGACGCAGGTTAGTTTTTTAATGATCAATACAAACGGCTATTTTGCGGCAGTGTATGATAAAGATGTAAGAACAGATTCACTCTTATTTGAAACTGCAACACCAATTCACCCCTGTAACAGCTCTATCGGCAACATCCAGTTCTGTCATTTTCAGCCCGGTACTTATACCCTGGTGATCTTTGCAAAAGATGCTAACATATGCAGGAACGTTACCCCTTCTATTTTTATTGACCAGGTAGGATATTCCCGTTTTGATTTTGCAGGAAACGCTTATGACTTTGGCACTATACCGCCAGACTCCTTGTATTATTTTGGAAAACCGGGAGACATAAATCCATTACACCCGACACGGCCACCCAGCAGTGATTTTATTTATTGTACTACCGGTGCCTATTCAACAGATCCAGCAAATACGGCGTGCAACGTAACGGTAAATGGGAATATCTATAGCACTGCGGATAACCAGCCATTGTATACCGGTGCCTTTCCACAGGTTTCTGGAAATGTTGCCAGGAGAAATATCTGGTACACGTTTGTAGTTGACCATCCCGGCACTGTAAGGATAAAAGTGGAGAACAAAACACTGCAGCGGGGAAGGCAGCCTAGATTTGCCGTATACAGCAGTGATGTAGATCCTGCATTGCCTTTTACCGCAGTACAATCAGGCGGCCTTGTTGATTCCACCGTTGCAGCCGGACTGCGGTTTATTACAATGAATTATATCACAGGGTATTATTGCTATAGCGCCCCCAACAATCTTTCATTTTACCGGGATCCCTGTACTGCCACACCGACCAGGTACTATATCCTGGTAGATAATGTAAACGCCATTGCCGCTGAAGCGGGTGGACAGTTGCCCAGTACGCAAATCGATGTGTCCATCCAGTTAGACTCCTTTAACCTGGTATTGCCAAAATTTGACCATTATTTTGAAGCAGCTGATATGGGCACTATTGGCGCCGGAACTTTTACGGGGGAACAGGATAATTATTCCTGTGCCACACGCCGCAACGACCCGTTGGGCACCGGGCAAAACAGCTGTGCAAAAACACTCTGGTATAAATTCACTTCAACTATTACCGGCAATATACGCTACCGCATACGGGTTGGCAACAATGTATACCGGTCCGACGATAATATTCAATTATTTAAAGAGACCGTTCCGGGTGATTCTTCCATCAATGGTTTAAAATTGCAGCCATACGCTAACGTTAGTACGGGCACCGGTACATGGGCACAAAGCTGTGTTACAACAGGTGTATATTATTTGTTATTGCCAGGATGCAATGCGGTGAATGAATATGTAATGCCGGAAATAGAAATGATAGAGCAGGAAGGGGACTTTTGCAGCCGTGCCGTACCAGCCGCCATTACCGGTGCAGGAAGTGCCACGGCTTCTGTACTGGTAAATTGTCATACTATCGGTACCGACTATGGTGAATTTGGCCCCTCACTTACCTGTCCGCAAGGTGGTGTAACGGCATTATATAAAACAAGCTGGTTCCGGATGGATATTGGTGGAACGGATACCTTGGATGTAACAACATTTTTAACAGAGAATACCAACGCCTCCAGCAGTGATATCAAATACAGGATGATGACAGGAGATTGCGGCGCTATGCAGGAACAAAGCTGTGTACTGGATGCATTGACGCAAAATACGTATGAATGCCTTGTTCCGGGTCAAAGCTATTATATACAGGTTTTTACACCACTCACAAAAAACAACGCGGTAGTAACAGGAACGATTGACCTGCAATTATCCGCTGTCACCCACGCAGATACCTGCCTGCCGTTGACCAACTGCCTGGCTACAGCTAACTTCCTTCCGTCTTTTGATTGTACTACCGATGAATCAGTAAAACTGATGAACTACTCCACTTTTGGAGATAACATTACTTACCAATGGGATCTTGGACACAATGGCGCAACATCCACTGCGGTATCACCTTCCTATTTTTATCCTGCACTGCCGGTTGACAGCACTTACACCATTAAATTAATAGTGACAAATACCAGTTGCAATAAAGTGGATTCATCTATAAGAACCTTTACCGTTCCGGCAAGACCCTTTATTGATTTTGGACCAGATATTATTCAATGTAACAGCACGGCACCTGTTGTATTAAGAGCCACCTCGCATCCCGGCGCAACTTATGTTTGGCAAAACAA
>ENA-UOWO01000322-UOWO01000322.1-activated-sludge-metagenome-genome-assembly--contig:-NODE-322-length-70867-cov-14.806572_pt1 | contig 70867 bp, 46 predicted proteins | sample MGYA00238148_ERZ761564 | MGnify/ENA primary metagenome ERZ761564 (study PRJEB28885, sample SAMN05720194) | activated sludge metagenome | isolation source: Anaerobic digester | place: USA...
TACAGGACGTAGAACACGCCAAAGACATCGTCGATCTGTTGCGTTACAAAGAAGACACCGCAGGCGGAATCATGCACAAAGAATTGGTGAAAGTCAACGAAAACTGGAACGTGCTTACCTGCGTCAAGGAAATGCGCATCCAGGCCGAGAACATTTCGCGTGTCCATTCTATTTACGTAGTCGACGATGAAGACCGACTCAAAGGCCGGTTGTCGCTCAAGGATTTGCTCACGACTTCTACCAAAACACCCATCCGCGAAGTCTACATCAGCAAACTCAATTCGGTCAACGTAGATACCGAGGACGTAGAAGTGGCGCGTATCATGCAAAAATACGATCTCGAGGCCATTCCCGTGACCGATGAACTCGGACGGCTCGTAGGCCGCATCACCATCGATGACATCGTAGACGTCATCAAGGACGAAGCCGACAAAGATTACCAACTCGCAGCGGGTATCACCCAGGACGTTGAAGCCAATGACAGCGTGCTCGAACTCACCAAGGCGCGTTTGCCGTGGCTGCTCATGGGAATGTTCATCGAATTTTTTGCCTCGTTCATCCTAAAAGGCAATGAAGAGGCTTTCCACACCTATCAAACACTGATCATATTTGTACCACTGCTTTCGGCTACGGCCGGAAACATCGGCGCACAGGCTTCGGCACTTGTCGTGCAGGGTTTGGCCAACGGCACCTTTACCTCGTTTAGCAGGGGTTACCTCTCTAAGGAACTCCGTGTGGCGATGATTTCGGGCGCCATTATTGCCACTACCGTTTTTGTATTCCATTCCTTGATTTACGGCGAGTATATGGCCGGACTGGCCATCGGGATTTCACTAATCGTCGTCATTCTTTTTGCCGGCACGCTCGGCACGCTGATCCCCATGCTCCTCAACCGTTACAAAATAGATCCCGCTTTGGCGACCGGCCCGTTCATCACGACCACCAATGACGTATTTGGCATTTTGCTGTACTTTGGCATCGCGCGTGTGATCTTAGGAATTTAGGGCGTTGCGCTCGTACCTCGCGCCGCGCTATCGGCTGCACGCGGTGCTTGCCTCTATCGCTAACGCGGGCTTCGGTTTCCAATCCAAATTCGTATTTTTTTGGGAAGTAAATCTTCGATCAACTATCAATACCAACCAAAATGCCCACAACCCACAACCCACAACCCACAGCCAAAATCCTCCACATTGACAGCAACCATCCGCTACTGCTCGAGCAGCTCCGGCAAGCTGGGTTCGCCAATGAGCAGGATTACCATTCCTCGCGCGCCGAAATCGAAGCCAAGATCCACGATTACCAAGGCATCGTCATCCGCAGCCGATTCAAGATCGACAAGGATTTCCTCGACAAAGCAACCCATCTCGAATTCATCGCACGTGTGGGTGCCGGGCTCGAAAGCATTGATACAGAAGAAGCTTCCAAACGAAACATCACACTTATCGCCGCGCCCGAAGGCAACCGCAATGCCGTTGGCGAACACACCCTCGCGCTGCTGCTCGGCCTGTTCAACAAACTCAACACCGCCGATTCCCAGGTCAAAGCGGGCCACTGGAACCGCGAAGCCAACCGTGGTCATGAACTCGATGGCAAGACCGTCGGGATTATCGGCTACGGCAATATGGGTAAGGCGTTTGCCAAAAAACTGCGCGGTTTTGACGTAAAAGTCTTGTGCTACGACCTGCTTGAAAATGTGGGCGACGCCAATGCCAAACAGGTTTCGCTCGAGCAGTTGCAGCGTGAATCGGATGTACTTAGTTTGCACATTCCCTGGACGCCGCAGACTGATAAAATGGTCTGCAGCGATTTCATCGATGCGTTTGCCAAGTCGTTTTGGCTGCTCAATACCTCGCGCGGCAAGAATGTCGTGACGGCCGATTTGACACAAGCTTTGCAATCGGGGAAAATACTCGGCGCTGGGCTCGATGTGCTCGAGTATGAAAAGGGATCGTTTGAGACTTTATTCCACGAAGGAGAAAAACCCGAAGCATTCCAGTACCTGCTCGATGCGCCAAATGTCATCCTCACACCGCACATTGCCGGCTGGACTTTTGAGAGCCATGAAAAGCTTGCGCAGGTTATTGCAGACAAGATTAAGGAAAAATATTTCGGGAAACCGCAGGCCAATCTGTCCGACATCCGCGTGACGGGAATTGGCGGGGTATTCTTTAAATCGCAAAACCCAAAGGAACTGGTGGCATGGTATGGCAAACACCTTGGCCTGAAAACAGATGTCTACGGCTCGACTTTTTGGTGGAAAGACCAGCAGGGCAATGACTGCAGTACGCAGTGGTCGCCGTTTGCCGCCGACACGCAGTATTTCAATCCGAGTGAAAAGCCTTTCATGCAAAATTTTCGGGTACACGATCTGGACGGGTTGCTGGTTAAACTCGTGGCCCAAGGCGTCACCGTTGTTGGCGAACCCCAAGTGTTTGACTACGGCAAGTTTGCGTGGATTCTGGATCCCGAAGGAAATAAAATTGAACTTTGGCAACCCAATGACCACGTATTCTTATAATTTTTTTTATTTTTATAACCTAACCAACCCAACCGAGACGCCGCCAAACTATTAAGGAGCGCCGCGGAATAAAACCAACAAACAAATGGAAAACCAACCCACAGAAACCTGGAACAAACCCAACAACCCGATTCCCGTTTTTAAGGTAGACCCGATTATGGTGCTCATCTTTTCGCTTTTGACCTGCGGATTGTACCTGATTTACTGGAACATCAAAGCAGCCGAAGTGTTCAACGCCGTTTGCGAACGCGAAGTGATCTCTCAACCCATCGCCATTTTTGCCGGTTGCTGTACACCAGTCAACATTTATTTCTATTACCTCGCAGGCAAGGAAGCGCTTCCTAAGGTTTACCAGCGCACCGGTGAATTGCAGAAAGACCAATCAACATTGTTGATTGTACTGGGATTCTTTTTTCCGTTTGCCGCAGCAATGATCGTTCAAAGTGATATCAACAGATTGTACAACTAATAAAGCGAGACAACGAAAAATTTACGGGATTATCGGCGCAGTATTGACGCTGCTGATCCCGTTTTTTTTAATGCTCGACAACCACAACCATGAGCTCGACTCGGCGCAATCTTTTTGCCCGTTCAAGATGCTTACAGGATTTCCTTGTCCGGGTTGTGGTATCACCAAATCGCTGGTTTATTTCTATGAAGGCGATTGGGTAAAAAGTTTTGGTTTTCACCTGTTCGGCCCATTCGTGATTGTGTTTTGCTTGATCGCAATAGTGGTCTTACTGGCCGAACTCAAAACCGGTAAAACCTATTTCAACGCCATTTTGTTCCATAAAAAAACGGCTTACGGATTGGCAATTTTCCTCGGGATTTATCATTTGATCCGGCTCGTTTTTTTCATCCGCTCGAATTCCTGGGATGACATCCTGCACCAATCCATCTGGAGATAAAAAGAAAAGCCCCAATTCGTTTGGGGCATTTTTGTGTTTAGTTGTTAAAATTATTCCTGTGCGGTGCCAATTTCTTCGATGGCATCGCCTGGATTTTTCGGGTCGTCTCCGTACTCGTTTTTGCCTTCCTCGCCGTTGGTGCAAGTCAGGATGAAACTGTAGATTGGGATGAACATATACCAACCGCTTTTGCCGGTGTCATGCATCCTGCGCACAGTCACTGCCCAAGACGGAACCAGCGAACCAAAAACATATATTAAAAACAGGTACATCAAAGATGGCGCTGCCATCATGCCAAATAGCAGCGCATACATGATGATGATATGGAATAACATGAACATCCAGTATTCTTTTCGTCTTGCGCGGCCTTTAAAGTCGGCGTATTTCTTAAAAACTTCAAAGTAATAATTCATCGTATTTGGTGTTGGTTGGTTAGGGTTGTTCGCCTTTTTCGGCGAGTTTGCGCTCGAGTTCGGCCTGGAATTCCTCCATGACCGGTTTCACGGTGCTTTCAGGAAGGTCGGCGATGCGGATGTACATCAATCCGTCGACGGCATTGTTGAACAGCGGATCCACGTTAAAGGCGATCACGCGTGCGTTCTGCTTGATGTATTTTTTAATCAAAACAGGCAAACGCAAGGTTCCCGGCTCAATTTCGTCGATGATTTTGTCGAATTTATTAAGGTCGGCTTCGGCTTCCTCAAACACAAAATCCTTGTCGGCATCTTTGAGTTTCACCTTATATTCCTTCTTAGGATACACGTATTGCGCCACGTAAGGATCGTAATAATGGCTTTTCATGAACTCAATCATCAGCGATTTCGAGAATTCGGTAAACTGGTTGGAGATACTCACGCCACCAATCAAAAATTTGTGCTCCGGATAACGCAAGGTCGTGTGTACAATACCTTTCCAAAGCAAAAACAACGGCATGGGTTTGAGCTGGTACTCCTTGACGATGAACGCGCGGCCCATCTCGATGGACTTGCTCATCATATCATACAATTCGGGCTCAAAGCGAAACAATTCCTGCAGATAGAAACCGTCGATTTTGTATTTTGGAAAAATCTCCGAACCCAATCCCATACGGTACGCGCCCGAAATTTGTTTGGCCTCATCGTCCCAAAGGAACATGTGGTGGTAGTATTGGTCGTATTTGTCCAGGTCGAGCGATTCGTTGGTTCCTTCACCCACTTCCCTAAAAGTTACTTCGCGCAAACGCCCGATTTCATGTAGGATGTTGGGGATTTTATGCGCTTCGGTAAAGAACACCTCATAGTTTTTGCTGTGCGTCAAACGGCAATCTTCTTTGCGCAGTCTCTCTATTTCGGCCACCATTTTTTCGTGGCTGGCCGGCGTAGCGATTTGCTTTGGGCTTCTGGGCAACTTGAGGTTGTTGAGGTTGGGCGCAGAGAGAAAGGTACTGTCGGTTTCAAAAGAATTGGCCAGCATATAGGTTTTCTTGCGCAGGAATTCTGAGTATTCCTCGAGCGTTTCGTGTTCGTTCTGCTCGCTTACAGGAATGGGTTTGCCAATGCGCACTTTGATGATTCGGTCTTTCTGCGTGAGCAATTCTGATGGCAATTTGGCCGTACGCAACGTTGGGTTAAGCTTAGAAAGGAAATAAAACAACCGGCTATTCTTGGCATGGAAATAAATCGGGATCACCGGAACTTGCGCCTTTCTAATGACTTTAATCGCGCCTTCTTCCCAATCTTTATCCACGACCAATTTCCCGTCCTGGTAGGTCGATACTTCGCCGGCAGGAAACATGCCAAGTGGTTTGCCGTCGCTCAAATGGCGCAGCGTTTCTTTAATTCCTACGACACTCGATTTGGCATCCTTCATGTTCTCGAACGGATTCACAGGCATGATGAACGGTTTCAATGGCTCGATCCTGTGCAAAAGAAAATTGGCGATGATTTTAAAATCGGGTTCCTTTTCGAGCATCAACTTTAAAAGCAAAATACCGTCAATGCCGCCCAGCGGATGGTTGGATATGGTGATGTACGCGCCGTCTTTGGGCAAACGTTTCAAATCTTCTTCGGGGATTTCAAACTTGATTTTAAGCTCGTCGAGTATGGCGTTGAGAAACTCAACATCTTTGAGATGCTTGTGCCTGTCGTACATTTTGTTGAGCGCAGAAATCTTGAGTACCTTCATCAAAAGCCAGCCAGCAAAAGTTCCGAGAACTCCGTATTTTTTTGCATTGATGGCTTTGGCAACTTCTTTGGCGGTAACTAGACCCATGTATTGTTTGTTTATTGAAGGTGAACAAAGATAGCAAAAAAGTCCATTTTTGGTAATATTTCCAAATATACTTTGGTTGGTAAATCGACATGGTTTTTTAAACAATTGGCGTTTAAAGCCGTTTATAACTCTTGAATGGTTGCTGTCGCGAGACGCCATCTTATCGCTATTTTTGGGCATGCCAATTTTATTTTGCCATGAAGATTATCTCGTACAATGTTAACGGAATCAGGGCTGCCATTTCAAAAGGGTTCATCAGTTGGTTGCAACAAGCCAACCCCGATGTGATTTGCCTTCAGGAAATCAAGGCAACGCCAGACCAGATCCCGACTCTCGATTTTGAACTCGCCGGATACCCTTATCATTTCTGGTTTCCCGCCACCAAAAAAGGCTACAGCGGCGTGGCCATTTTATCCAAGATCAAACCCAACAATGTAGTCTACGGAACCGAGATTGCACACATGGATTTCGAAGGCCGCAACATCCGCGTAGACTTCGACGATTTGTCGGTGATGAGCTTGTATTTGCCGTCAGGCACCAACTTTGAACGTCTCGACCACAAGTTCATGTACATGGATGATTTCCAGAACTACGTTAACGAACTTCGCAAAACGCATCCGAATCTTGTGATTTGCGGCGATTACAACATCTGCCACGAGGCGATAGACATCCATGATCCGGTACGCAACAAGACCGTTTCGGGGTTTTTGCCCGAAGAGCGCGCCTGGCTCAATGGCTTTATCAACACCGGTTTTATAGACAGTTTCCGCCACCTTAATAAAGACCCGCACCATTATACCTGGTGGAGTTACCGTGCCGGCGCGCGAGGCAACAACAAGGGTTGGCGCATCGATTATTGCCTGGTGAGCAACCCACTAAAGGACCGCATCAAACGCGCGGTGATTTTGCCCGAAGCCAAACATTCTGACCATTGCCCGACGATGGTAGAAATAGAGTAGCTATGAAACTCTGAATTTCAAAATTCTACATTCGTTAATCGACATTCAATATTCTAAAATAACAACGAATGATGAACAACGAATTTTGAATGTTGAAATTAGACCAAACAAGAACCCCAACTTAAAAACAAATAAAATGATCAGGAAAATTTCAGCAGCCATGCTCGTACTCGCATTGACCACGTCATGCGTATCCAAGAAAATGTACACCGAACTCGAAAACAAATTCGCCGAGCTCAAAAAAGAAAACCGCAAACTCCAAAGTGAAAGTGAGGATTGCGCCAAAGACAAAGCCGACCTTGACATGGCCTACGCCTCGCTGCGCGAAGAACTCGCCAAAACCAAAGCCGACCGCGACAAGTTCCTAGCCGATTATACCGCCACCGACAAAAACCTCAAGACGCTGCAAGCCTCGTATTCGGCACTCGAGAAAAACAGTGACGACGCGCTCAAAACCAATATGGATAAGAACCGCGAACTCCTTTCCCAGCTCGAAGCCAAGCAAAGGGCGCTGGCCGCCGAGCAGGCCAAGTTCGACAAACTCAAAGGCGATTTGCAGGCCAGTTCTGCGCGTTTGGCAGAGCTCGAGGGCTTGATGGCTGCCAAAGAAGCGAGCATGAAAAAACTAAAGGAAACCCTTTCAAAGGCGCTCAACAGCTTTGAAGGCAAAGGACTCACCGTGCAGCAAAAGAACGGCAAAGTGTACGTCTCTATGGAAAACAAATTGTTGTTCTCTTCCGGGAGCTGGGCCGTTGGTGCCGAAGGCCGTCGCGCTGTGGTCGAAGTAGGTAAAGTATTGGGCGCCAATCCCGACATCTCGGTACTCATAGAAGGCCATACCGATGACGACGCTTACGGCGGATCGGGCCCGATTGCAGACAACTGGGATTTGTCTACCAAACGAGCCACGGCAATTGTCTCCATCTTGAGCGAAAACAAAAGCATCAACAAGCAAAACCTCACCGCCGCCGGACGCAGCGAGTATGCGCCGCTCATGAGCAACACTACACCCGAGGGCAAGGCCAAGAACCGCAGGATAGAAATCATCCTGACACCTAAATTGGATGAGATTTCTAAAATGCTTAATGAATTGTAAAATTAGTTGAAAGTCAAAAGTCGAATGTAGAAAGTCACGCCACAAACGGTCGTATTACTTTTTACTTTCGACTTTCGACTTTCCAACTTTCGACTGTAATGAACTACACCACACTTCCCAATACCAACATCAAAGTCAGTGAAATCTGTCTCGGGACGATGACTTTTGGCCAACAAAATACAGAAGCCGACGCACACGAGCAACTCGATTACGCCACCCAACAAGGCGTCAACTTTATAGACACCGCAGAAATGTACCCGATTGCGGCGCGCCAGGCCACTTACGGCAGCACAGAAACGTTCATCGGGAATTGGCTTAAAAAAACAGGAAAGCGCAATGAGCTCGTGATTGCGACCAAAATCGCCGGACCCAACCGCAACATGGGTTACATCCGTGAAAAACTGGACTATTCGCGCGAGAGCATCTTGTTGTCGGTAGAGAAGAGTTTGCAGCGGCTGCAGACCGACTACATCGATTTGTATCAATTTCATTGGCCCGAGCGCAAGGTGAATTTCTTTGGGCAGCGCGGATTTAAAATCGAGGAAGATCCCTGGCAAGACAATTTCCAGGAGATATTAGAAACTTTGCAGGAACTTGTCGTGCAAGGAAAAATCCGTCACGTTGGGGTTTCTAATGAAACGCCTTGGGGATTGATGCGATTTCTGGAAGAAAGCAAGAAGCACGATCTTCCCAAAATGGTGACGATCCAAAATGCGTATTCGCTCGTGAACCGCAGTTTTGAGATCAACCTTTCTGAAGTGTGCCACCGCGAAAACGTTGGGCTGCTTGCGTATTCACCACTGGCTTTTGGTTTTTTGACGGGAAAATACCTCACGGGTTTGGCCGATGAGCACTCGCGATTGAACCAATTCCCGCAATTCACGAGATACAACTCCGAAGCGACAAAAAAGGCAACCCAAAAATACCTAGAAATCGCCAACCAATTCGGACTGACGTTAACAGATCTGGCACTCGCGTTCGTCCGGCAACAATCATTTGTAACCAGTACGATTATTGGGGCGACAAGCATGGTGCAATTGCGGCAGGACATTGCCTCGCAATCGGTAGTGTTGTCTGAAGAAATCCTTCGTGAAATCGAGGGTGTGCATCAGCAAATCGCCGACCCGGCTCCATAATCTCAAACCAGTTAATCGGACAAATAAAAAAATCATGGCTACAATGGGAGAAGATTCACCAATTATAGCCATGACCTTTAAATTTTTTTCAGACTTACTATTGCACCGTAAGCTTGGTTTGGAAGTTGGCACCCAAGCGGTCAGTCACCGTTACCAGATAAATACCGCTTTGCAAAGCACCGGTAAGGATAGGATTGGTGTCAGAGTCCAGCGATTGATTTGCCAACTGTTTGCCCGACATATCAAAAATCTTGACAGCGGCGGGGAAGTTCAGGTTTTCTGACTTTAAGAAAACTTGCGAAGTTGCCGGATTGGGAGAAAGTTGTACGCTCGCTTTTCCAAATTTTGCTACCGATAATGTAGGATCGAAAATTTTGTAAATGCTTCCGTTGCGCGTCGCTACATACATTTCACCATCCTTGTCTTCGCCCAAAGTAGTTACTGCCGACAGACCCAATCCTGAAGTCCAGGTGATGGCAGAAGAAGTTCCGGCTGCGTCGATATAACCGATTTCGGCACTGCAATAATCGGCAAAGATATACTTGTTGAGTAAGGTAGAAATCGAGCCGGTGTATACATAACCTCCGGTAACCGAACATCTTCCGCCCGTGTGGTTGTATGTCGTCACAGGATAAGTGTATGTTGTAGTGGGCACCGCGCAACCTGCCGTGTAAACATTGTTTCCCTCATAGCATTTCCAGCCGTAGTTGAGGTTGGCCGTAGCGGGATTGACCTTGTTGATTTCTTCGATAGAGCCTTGACCTACATCGGCAATCCACAAATCACCGTTGAGCCTGTTGAACGAGAATTTCCATGGGTTGCGCAAACCTACCGCCCAAATCTCATCGTTTCCGGCAACGCCCACGTAAGGATTGGTTGCAGGAATCGCATAAGTGCCCGCGACATCCACATCAATCCGGAGCATTTTACCGAGGTTTTCGTTGATGTTTTGTGCGCGATTTCCCGGATCGCCGCCGCTTCCGCCGTCACCCATACCAATATAGAGATAACCGTCGGCACCAAATCGAAGCGTACCGCCGTTGTGGTTAGAAAACGGCTGGGCAATCGTTAAAATTGTCGTACCCGTTGGATTGGCAACATTGGGATCGGCCGAAACCGTGTAGCGCGCAATTATCGTCGCGCCAGTTGCATGGGTATAGTTCACAAAGAAAATACCGTTGGAAGCGTAATTCGGGTGAAAGGCGAGGCCCAAAAGCCCTTGTTCGTCTCCACCAGAAAGCGACGAACTTGGAATGGTCAGGAAGTTCGTAGCGTTGATTGTAGCATCTGGATTCAAGATGCGGATCGCGCCGCCTTGTTGCACCACAAATAACCTTGCATCATTGGGCGGGTGTACAATTTCTACCGGACTGGTAAAGCCCGATTTGAACAGCGTAACGCCAATGGTCTGGGCATAGGCGCCCGTAAATAACAGCGAGGCTAATGCAAGTAAATTTTTTTTCATAGTATTGTTTTTTAATTAGTTAGAACGTAAAAATAACAATTTTATCGGCTAAAAAAATTACAATTTCAGGATTATACTTTGTAGGATTCTGGCAGGAATTAAAAATTAAATTCGTCGATAGACATGGCCGTAGAATCTATTTCGGCTTTTCGCTGCTCACTGCTCCTGATAAACGAGCGTGCCGTTCCGGTGATCATCACCGGCAATTGATAAAGGGTGTCATTAGGTGTAATGACGCCACGCCTAAGCATCATGTTGCGCACATTGTTGTCGCGGCTCCTGGCGTAGGGCTTGAGGTTGGCCTCAGCATTGAACTGGTACATGAACTTTCTTGGACTCGGGACAATATTGGCCAAAAACAAACATTCGTTGAGCGTGAGCTCAGACGGATACTTCTGGAAATAAAAACGCGAAGCTTCCCCAATCCCATAAATATTCGGTCCCCATTCGATGATGTTGAAATACACTTCGAGCATGCGCTCCTTGCTCACGATGCGGTTGTTCTCCATGATGTAAACCAGCAGGATTTCCTCAAGTTTTCGCGACAAAGTTTTCTCGCGGGTCAGAAAAGCGTTTTTAATCAGCTGCATGCTGATCGTACTGCCGCCGCGTGCAAATTTCTTTGTCTTGATGTTTTTCACAATCGATTGTTTGAAAGCTTCGTTGATAAAGCCTTTGTGTGAAAAAAACGATGGGTCTTCGGTGGTCAGGACGCATTTGCGCAGGTAAGGCGATATTTGGCTCAGTGGCGCGTAATCGGGATTGGCGTTGCCTACATAAATCCCGCGTTGCGGTTTGCCATCGATGATGGCGTGGTAAGTGAATTCGCCGTTGAGTTTGCTCAGGTTGGCCTCGCCGTATTTGACGATCTTTAAGTTTTCCTTGTGCAGTTGGCTATCGAAAATGACGCCGTTTGGTTTGTTTTTGTTGTAGACAAAGTGGAGTTTGTAATCGAAATTCCCGGTGGCCTCCATACCTTCGAAATGCGTGAACAATCCTTGGGGCAAGGAATTGATGAAATCCTGCGCCTTCATTTTTGGAATGCCCACCTTGAGCGTATAAATCTTGTCGGTCTCATTATTATAAGAAACGTACGGATTGAAACGGATGCTGTTGAGCTGCGCCACCGAATTGCTGTCTACCGCCACGAAATGTTCTCCAAAAAGCAATCGGTAATCAAAACGCGCGTTGCGGATGACAACGTCCTTGCTCGCGATTTTGGGATGGTTCACCGTAAAATTGGCAATCGAAGTGAATCCGTCTACGTGCAGTTCGCCGCCACTCATGTCAATATTGTCGACATTGAGCCGGATCGAATCGAAGCTCGCCTTGATGTTGTAGCGCTCATCAAAATACGGTACCTTGATTTTTCCGGTATCGATATTGAAAAACCGCAAATCGGTCTTTTTGTTGCGCGGATCGGCAAATCCTTTGATTTTCCAGCGTTGGGTGAAGGTATTGGTTTGAACCTGGATGGATGTTTCCATTTGCTTTTCGGCAAGTTGCAGTTGGTCTAGTCTGAGTGTGGCTTTTTTGCCGCGATCATCCATACGCAGCGTGAGGTTTTCGAGCCGCATGTCGGTGGGCACGAGGTTCAATGCACGATGCAGCAATCGATAGGCGGTACGGGCGTAATTGGTTTTTTCGCCGGTATCTACGGTGTCTTTCTTCTTGAGGAACGCGTCGAAATTGCGGCCATTCTCATTCCTCACCAATTGCATGAAACCGTTTTTGGCCTCGAGGCTACCCAGTTGCACATCGCCGGTGAAAAGCCGCCAGAAATTGATTCTAGCTTTAATCGATTGCACGCGAAATAAAGTATCGGCATGTTTTGGAGATAAGCAGACATCCTCAAATGCCACGCCCGACAAACCTTCGAATTGTGCCGTCTTGATGGTGAATCGGCAATCGTAATCGGTGTCCATTTTTCGTGAAATCTTGGCGATGGCTTGCTGCAAAAGGCTTTCACGGAAAACAAAAACCAGCGCGATTCCCAAAACCAGCAACGCACCAAATATTTTTGCACTGAGCAGGAGTTTCTGTTTCCGGGTTCTTTTTTTATTTTTTCTCACGAAATGGATTATTGGTGTGTGACGCGAAGCCCGATTCCGATGATGTCGGGAACGTAAGCTCCGCTAAAAGCATTTGAAATTACAATTTTATACTGACCTCGTGTTAGGTTTACGCCATTTTTTATGTTAAAATTCAAATCGCAGATGTCGAGCGCGCACTCGCCAATTTTGCGTCCGTTGGCATCAGAAATGGGAATGTCTACCTTGAAACTTTGCTTCGTGCCGTTAGGCGCCACGATTAAAAACTGCAATGGGAGATTGGCAAACGGATAGGTATAACCGTGGCTGAGTTCAAAAGTCAGGTTGTACAGGCCATCTTGTGGAACGTCGAATTCAAAGTTGCGGTAATCGTCTTTGGGCCATTTAAAATCCACGAAATTTTTGTCAAATTTATGGTAGCTCCGATCACAGGCCGTGACGGCCAAAATAACGAACAACAAAAATCCCGCTTTTCCCATCGTTAGCAATTAACCGAACAATTCGCTCGCCACATCCTCGATCTTAGAAACCAATCGGATATTGATGGCCGTTTTTTTAAGTGCGATCTTGTTGTATTTAGAAACAAAAATCGTAGAAAAGCCCAATTTTTCGGCTTCCTGTATGCGTTGGTCTACACGGTTTACCGGACGGATTTCTCCCGAGAGGCCTACTTCTCCCGCAAAACAAAAGCCTTCCTCGATTGGGATGTCTTCATTCGAAGATAAAATTGCAGCCACTACCGCCAAATCAATCGCCGGATCATCGATAGAGATGCCGCCGGTGATGTTCAAAAAGACATCTTTGGTGCCCAAGCGAAAACCAGCGCGTTTTTCGAGCACCGCCAAAATCATGTTGAGTCGTTTGGCGTTGTAACCGGTCGTGCTGCGTTGCGGCGTTCCATATACGGCCGTGCTCACGAGCGCCTGGATTTCGATCATGAGTGGCCGCATGCCCTCTAGCGTGGTGGCAATCGCGGTTCCTGAAAGCGAGGCATCTTTGTGAGAGATCAATATTTCTGACGGATTCGATACCTCACGCAAACCGCTGCCGAGCATTTCGTAAATGCCGAGTTCTGAGGTCGACCCAAATCGGTTTTTGAGCGAACGCAAAATACGGTAAACGTGATTGCGATCGCCCTCGAATTGCAGGACGGTGTCTACCATATGTTCGAGAATTTTGGGCCCGGCGATATTGCCGTCTTTGGTGATATGGCCAATCAAAATCACGGGAATGTTGGTTTCTTTGGCGAATTTAATCAGCTCGGCGGTGGTTTCGCGGATTTGTGAAATGCTGCCTGGCGAGGCTTCGATGTATTCGGTATGCAGGGTTTGGATGGAATCGATAATTAAAATCTCGGGCTCGATTTCCTGGATTTGCCTAAAGATGTTTTGGGTTTTGGTTTCGGTCAGGATGTAACAATTGTCGCTGCTCGGGTTGATGCGTTCGGCGCGCATCTTGATTTGCTTTTGGCTTTCCTCGCCCGAAACATAGAGCGTTTTGTAGGGCAGTTTGAGTGAAATCTGCAACAGCAAAGTACTTTTTCCGATTCCGGGTTCGCCGCCCAAAAGGATCAGCGATCCGGGCACAATGCCGCCGCCCAGGACGCGGTTGAGTTCACCGTCGCAGGTGTCCATCCTGACTTCATGCGCCGAATCGATTTCTCTTATTTTTAGGGGCTTGGCTGCTTTTTTGATTTCGGAAACCGGTGTTCTCCAAGCAGGTTTGTCTTCCTTTTGGATAATTTCCTCGACGATGGTATTCCACTGCTTGCAGGCGTTGCATTGGCCTTGCCATTTGGCATGTTGGCTGCCGCAATTCTGGCAAAAGAATGCCGTCTTTACTTTTGACATAAAAGGTTACTGGTTCTTGAGTTGGTCAATTTTGTCTAACATCAGGTCTTTGGTCAAATCGCCGATTTCTTCTTTTTGGTAAGCCACCTGGTAGGCCTTGAGCGCCTTTTTATTCTCGCCCATTTTTTCGTACATCATGCCCAATTGGTAGTCGGCGAGCATGGATTTTGGGTAGCTTTTGCGCGCCATATCCGATAGTTTATCGAATTCCTGATAGGCTTTGTTTTTGAGGATAGCCGCTTCTATGGCTTTAAAATCGTTGATGCGGATTGGAATTTTCATAGATAAAGCCTTCTCCATCACATCGTACTTATTGGCAAGGTAATCTACATAACCCGACGGAAGAATGGCAATTTTTTCATTGAACTCATTCATTGAAATGGGCTGGTAGGCTGCAAAAAATTGGTACAGCGCATTTGGGATGGAATGTAAAACCAGCGAATAATGCGTAGCGCCTTTAAAGTCGTCAAAGCCATAATTAAGGCTTTCTTTTTTGGCCGCCTTGATGCCTTTGTCGAGGTCGCGGATGCGTTGCTGCATCTTCCTCACGTCGCCATCGGCGGTAGATTGGTAGTAGAAAATGGGTTTGGTGATGGCGGCAAGCCTTTCGGGAATGTGAGTTTCCATGTCTTGCGCCAATCCGGGGCTCAGCGAAATGTAGCCGGTGAACAACGGATCTTCCTTGTACAGGTAGAAATTCATGAATCCTGCCGTAGTATCGTGACCGGCTATCATCTTGAACGGCGAGATGCGGTATTTTTGCTGCATATACGGAATTACACCAAGGCTGATGAATTCAAAGAATTTCTCGCCCGACTCAGCAGGCAAACCTGTGGCTTCATCTATAGCGCAGTCAATTTCGCGCTCGTTGTTTTTGTTTTGGCTGATGCCCACAATGATCACTTCGGGCAGGTCTTCCCAATAGTTGCCATAATTGAGCGCGCCTTGAAAAGGATCAAACAGGTAATCGCCGTCGAGCAACACTAAAAGCGGATATTTTTTGTCGGGATTTTTGTCGTAAGAAGCAGGCAATCCAATGGTAATTTCCCTGTTTTCCTTGAGCCGGGGAGAGGAGACCTGGGTTACGATTTTTTGAGCATGCATACCGGCCGAGCATACGAATGCCAGCAGCAAAATTATTTTTTTCATGTTGGTTTGTGGTTGGTTATTGATTGCTGTAAACAGACAAGCAAGGTAATAAATTATTTGCTTCGATTAAATACAGGCAATAATAAAAACGAAAGCACGCCGAGTAACACAACGAGTAGCATTTGCGAGGTCCAGACAATCCAGCCAAAGGCATTTCCGGCGGTTTCGGCGATGCCGTAAACGAGCAGGATTTTAGAAATCAGGAAAGGGTACGATCCAAAACCGCTGTTGGTGAAAGCGATGGCAATGCTGCCAACGACAAAGGCTGTCATCGTTGCGCCGAGAGAAATGGAGCTCGTTTCTGGAATGACAAAAAGGGTTATGTAAAACATAATGAGGTAGGAAAACCAGATGAAAATGGTGTGTAGCAAATATTCCATTTTCTTTTCCATGTGTACGATGCTCATCACGCCTTCTTTGAGCCCCGAAATTTTTTGTTTCAGAGCCAATATCCAAGGCAATTTTGAATAAAAATAAACGAGGAGCAAGCCTACGCCGACTATAGTTGCAACGCTTGCAAAGACGAGCAGTTTTTGCATCGGGATTTTATCGAGGATGAATTCTTTGACAATCCTGAACTGCATGAAAAAAGCGGCCAGCATGAAAGTAAGCAGCACGATCATGTCTACAATCCGCTCGGCGACGATGGTTCCGAAGCCTTTATCGAACGGCACATTTTCATACTTTTTGAGGATAACTGCCCGCGAGATTTCGCCCGATTTGGGCACCGATAAGTTGAGCAGGTAACAAATGTTGACCGCCATAAAATTGTTGTAAAACGAGGTTTTGTAACCCAGGTGCTCGAGCATGAATTTCCATCGGTAGGCGCGCGAGGCGTTACCCAGAAACGCGATGAAAATACCCAATACGATATAAGAGTAGTTCGCGTTCTTGAAATAACTTTTTATTTCGAGGATTTGCCCGGGCGTAAATTTCTGGTACGTATACACAATAAGGAAAACCCCAAGGAAAATGGGCAGCAGGATTGACAACCATTTGCTGATTTGCTGCTTCAAGAGAATTAGGTCAGTGAATTATCGTTCTCATTAGGAAAAACGATGGCGGGTTTGAAGGTTTTTGCTTCTTCGGTATCGACTATGCCGTAAGCGATGATGATGATGATGTCGCCTTTTTGCACTTTTCGTGCTGCTGGACCGTTGAGGGTAATCTCGCCGCTGTTGCGCGCACCTTTGATGGCGTAGGTTTCGAGGCGTTCGCCGTTGTTGATATTGACAATGGCGACCTTTTCTCCCTCGATAATATTCGAGGCTTCAAGCAATGCTTCATCAATGGTGATGCTGCCGATATAATTCAGGTCGGCGCCGGTTACTTTAACGCGGTGGATTTTAGATTTTACGACTTGGATTTGCATGGCGCAAAAGTAAATTAATTAAGTGAAATCGTATCTATCAATCTGATATTATTAACAAATACGGCGATGAAGGCGCGGTAGTTTTTGCCCGGAATTTTGCTGGCGATGGGCTCTAATGTGTCGGCATCGGCGATCTCGAAATACTCGAGTTCAAAACCGGGAATTGAATCGAATATTGCCGATACCCATTCGGATATGGCCTGTGGGCTTTCTGACTCGAACTTGAGTTTTGCGGTTTGCAAGGTTTGGTAGATTACGGCGGCTTTTTCCCTTTCGGATAAAGTGAGCCTTTCATTTCGGGAGCTCATGGCCAATCCGTTGGCTTCCCTGAAAATCGGACAACCAATGATATTCACGGGGAGTTGGTGTTTCTCGACCATCTTCTTTACAATCTGCAATTGCTGGAAATCCTTCTCTCCAAAATATGCATTGGTGGGCTGTACAATTTCAAACAGGCGTTTTACAATGGTTCCGACGCCGTTAAAATGCCCAGGACGAAAACGACCTTCCATTTGGTTTTCAAGCCCGTCGTAATCAAAGGCGGTAGAGACGGTGTTGCCTTTGTAGATATCATCTACAGTTGGCGCAAAAACAATGATTTGGTTAGAGACGCTTTTGATTTTTTCAAGGTCGGCATCGAGTGTGCGCGGATATTTGGCCAGGTCTTCGGGATTGTTGAACTGTGTCGGATTGACAAAAATACTAATCACGGTACAGTCATTCTCGCCGACTGATTGCTGGAGTAGCGATAGGTGTCCCGCATGTAAGGCGCCCATAGTGGGCACGAATCCGATGGACGCTTTTTTTTGGTAAAAAGGCTGTAAATGGGCGGTTAAATCAGACTGCTTATCGAAAATATCCATGGATGCTGCGAAATTAGATGCAAACTTAAGATGTTTAGTTAATAAATGCATAAAATTTCGTAATTTTGCCTGTTTTTTATTGACAATAAGTAAAGTAAAAATTGCATATGGAGGATAAGAGGATATTGTACGTATCATCTGAAGTAGTGCCTTATTTGGCGGAGAATGAAGTTTCTCTAATGTCCTATGATGTTCCTAAAATGATCAATGATCAGGGAGGGCAAATCAGGATCTTTATGCCAAGATACGGGAATATTAATGAAAGAAGGCATCAATTACACGAAGTAATACGCCTTTCGGGGATGAATCTCGTGGTCAATGACCTTGATATGCCGCTGATTATTAAAGTAGCATCCATACCTAAAGAGCGCATACAGGTTTATTTTATAGACAACGACGAATACTTTAAGCGCAAGGCAACCTTCACCGATGAAGAGGGTTTGTTGTACCCCGATAATGACGAGCGCGCTATCTTTTTTGCCAAAGGCGTAGTCGAAACCGTAAAGAAGCTCAACTGGGTTCCCGACATCATCCATGTCCACGGCTGGATGGCGTCTATGTTGCCCGTTTATATGAAACATTACTACAAAAACGAGGCGTTGTTTGCGCATACTAAAATTGTAACTTCGGTTTATTCGCAGTCGTTCGACGGTACGCTTGACCCGGAAATGATCAATAAAGTTAAGTTCGACGCTATCCCTGACGAGGCGATTGCAGACCTCGCCGTGCCAGATTATGAAAACGTAATCAAGACGGCTGTAGCGCACTCGGACGCCGTAATCATAGCTGCTGAGAGCCTCTCGGCAAGTTTAACAAAATATATAGAATCGTCGGGGAAACCTTTTTTACCTTTCGTGCCGAAAGATAAATTCGCAGAAGTCTACACGAATTTTTATAAAAGTGAGCTGCTGTAAAGGTTACAAATCCCTAATTTTTAAAACACGCATGAACAAGATTTCTTATTTTAAGTCCATCACTTTACTAGCTCTGGCAACGGTATTTTTTATAGCCTGTGACGACGATTTCAATGTGCTTGGCGCCGATATTGTTGGGATAGACAATTTTGGATTTGGCGAATCGGTTCGCTACGAAGCCAAAACAACCAATGTTTACCTGGGTGCCGTTGAATCGTCAGACCTTCCTGTCAATCCGTTCGGAATCTACAATAATCCCGTTTTTGGTGAAATGACGGCCAATTACGTCACGCAGGTTCAGTTGGCGACAGTAAATCCTACGATAGATTTGAGCAAGAACCCGCAAATTTTAAGTGTGGTGATGAGAATCCCTTACTTTAGCAGACAAACCGGCACGAATTCCGACGGAACTGGCATCTATGAGTTGGATTCCATTTACGGTCCCGCGAGTTTTTCTCCTATGAAACTAAAAGTATATGAATCGTCTTACTTCATGAGAGATGTTGATCCAATCGATCAGTCTGTCCAATCTTATTATAGTGACCAGGATGCACTTTTTGGTGCCAATCCGGCTAGTGACGTGCTTAATACAGGTGACGCCAGTGAAAATGAAAATTTCACATTCAGTAACCGCTACAGCACCGTAACGACCTATGATCCAAATAACGGCACTCAAACAAATACGAACCTGGCACCTGCAATAATGTTGAATCTTTCTAAAGCCTATTTTGACCAAAAAATCTTTCATGCGCCTGCGGGAAAGTTGCTCAATAACAATGTGTTTAAGGATTATTTCAGGGGTCTTTATTTTAAAGTAGAGAAAAATGGAGACAATTCAGGCAATTTGGCCATGCTTAATTTTAAAGGCGGTACCATAACAATTAATTATAGTGAGGGTGCCCCCGGCTCTTTAAAATATAAAACTATCGTATTGAATATGACCGGCAAAACAGCCAGCCTGGTGAACCAAACTTCTTCAGTGACGCCTGATTCGGAACTACTCTACATTAAAGGTAACGCCAACAATTCTATGGCGGTGATTGATTTGTTTGGGAACAAAGTACTGCCCGACGGAACGACCATCAACGAATTAACCGAGCTCCGTTCCAAAAAATGGCTTATCAACGATGCCTCGTTGACTTTTACAATCGACACCGAAAAGATGAACCAACCCAGCACAGCGCAACCGTTACGGGTTTATCTTTACGACCTCAACAACAACAGGCAATTAATTGACTACGCATTAGACGTTACTTCCGGCACCAGTTCCACAAAATACAATAAGCACACTTTTAGCGGAATCATTAAAAAGGACGCTAATGGCAGGGGACTTACCTATAAGGTTAGGATTACCAACCACATCAACAATCTTATGAAACACAGTGACTCCACTAACGTAAGGCTTGGCTTGGTTGTGACCGAAGACATCAACACGGTAACCAATAAAAAAATAAAAAATCCCGCTTTGGGCGGTACGTTGAAAGTCATTCCAACCATGTCGGTGATCCATCCTTTGGGCACCGTTCTCTATGGAAGCGACGCCACCGACGTATCAAAAAGGCCAAAGTTTGAAATATATTATACAGAACCTAAACAAAACTAAATTATGTGTGGAATTGTCGGATACATCGGACATAGGGACGCGTACCCTATCATAATTAAAGGACTAAAGCGACTGGAATACAGAGGATACGACAGCGCCGGAATCATGCTTTTTGACGGAGACCTTAAAGTTTCTAAAACCAAAGGAAAGGTTTCTGACCTCGAAGAAAAGTCGGCCAAGGACAACGTTACCAATGGACACATTGGCATGGGACACACCCGTTGGGCTACCCACGGTGTTCCAAATGATGTGAACTCGCATCCGCACCTCTCTAACTCGGGCAATTTGGCCATCATCCACAACGGAATCATAGAGAATTATGAACCATTGAAGAAAGAGTTGATTAAACGCGGGTACCAATTCCATTCGGATACCGATACAGAAGTACTGGCCAACCTTATAGAAGAGGTGCAGAAAAAAGAGAACCTCAAACTCGGGAAAGCCGTGCAAGTTGCTCTTAACCAAGTCGTTGGCGCTTATGCAATTTGTGTTTTCGACAAACAAAAACCAGACGAAATCGTCGTGGCACGTCTCGGAAGTCCACTCGCGATTGGCGTGGGAAAGGATGAGTTTTTCATCGCTTCGGACGCTTCTCCGTTTATTGAGTACACGTCTAACGCGATTTATCTTGAAGACGAGGAAATGGCCATTGTACGTTTAAATAAGCCATTGAAAATCAGAAAAATAAAAGACGATTCACTCGTGGATCCTTACGTGCAGGAATTGCAGATGAATCTCGAACAAATCGAAAAAGGCGGATACGACCATTTTATGCTCAAAGAAATCTACGAGCAACCCAACGTCATCAAGGATACTTATCGCGGAAGGCTTCACGCCAATGAAGGCATCATCCAAATGGCTGGTGTAGAAGACAACCTCGAGAAATTCCTCAACGCCGACCGCATACTCATTGTAGCTTGCGGAACCTCATGGCACGCAGGCCTTGTTGCCGAATACATCATAGAGGAGTTTGCAAGGATTCCGGTTGAGGTAGAATATGCCTCAGAATTCCGTTACAGAAATCCAATCATCAACAAGAATGACGTCGTAATCGCGATTTCACAATCGGGAGAAACCGCCGATACTTTGGCCGCCATCAAGCTTGCTAAAGAAAACGGTGCGTTTGTTTTTGGGGTTTGCAACGTGGTTGGTTCGTCAATTTCGAGAGAAACGCACGCCGGAGCTTATACCCACGCCGGTCCAGAAATCGGTGTGGCGTCGACCAAAGCCTTTACGACACAAATTACCGTTTTGACGATGATTGCCCTGCGTTTGGCCAAAGCCAAAGGTTCGCTTTCCAATTCTGATTTCCACCGCTATTTGCAGGAACTCGAATTGGTTCCCGAGCGTGTATCAGAAGCTTTGCAAACCAACGACGTAGCCAAAGAAATCGCCGCCAAATTCAAGGATGCACCTAACTGTTTGTACCTCGGACGCGGTTACAATTTCCCGGTGGCACTCGAAGGCGCGCTTAAATTAAAAGAGATTTCATACATCCACGCTGAGGGGTATCCTGCGGCCGAAATGAAACACGGACCAATCGCGCTTATCGATGAATCGATGCCGGTTGTGGTTATCGCTCCAAAGCAAGGGCATTATGACAAAGTGGTTTCAAACATCCAGGAAATCAAATCAAGAAGCGGAAAAATCATAGCGGTCGTAACCAAAGGGGATACGCAGGTTCGCGATTTGGCCGATTATGTGATTGAAATCCCTGAAACTTCGGATGCCTTGTCTCCATTGCTAACCACTATTCCGTTGCAATTGTTGTCTTACCATATTGCCGTGATGCGCGGTTGCAATGTAGATCAGCCAAGAAATCTGGCCAAATCGGTTACGGTAGAATAAAAGTGTAATAGGTATTATAAATGTTAAAAAGCGGGAATTTGTTCCCGCTTTTTTTTTGCCCTGAAATCACTTCATTTTATTATTAATTCATTTTTTTATGAATTTAATATGTATGCATAGTATTAAATTTATGCATAAGACAATTCTGTTAAGAAAATCCTAAAGAATCTGCGAAATGCTAAATAAACACTAATGCTTGCGGGTTTTTGTCAATACTGAAATTTATGAGGTGTTTTTTTACTGATGTCAAAAATATTTGTATTTTGGCTATCTAAACCAACAAAATTTTAACCCAATGAAAGTGTACTTATTTATTTTGTCACTGTTTTTTTGCGGCATTACTTATGCTCAAAATACGGTTACAGGTGCTGTTACAGACAGTAACAAACAACCCATTCCGGGCGCTAACGTAAAAATAAGCGGCGAATCGACAGGAACGATTACCGATAATGACGGTAATTTTTCGTTGAGCACGGCAAAACAGCCTCGGTTTTCGATTGAAATATCGAGTGTTGGGTATGGCTCTAGATCCGTCAGCATTACCTCGGCGAACCAAAAGGTTAGCGTCGTTTTAGCCGATGAGGAAACCAAACTCAATGAAATTGTAGTCTCGGCTTCAAGGACACCAGAAAGGGTGATCGAATCTCCGGTAACCATTGAAAGGATGAACCTGCAACAGATTAAGTCTACCACTGCGGCGTCGTATTACGATGGTCTTGAGAACCTTAAAGAAGTACACTTCAACACCAGTTCGTTGTCTTTTAAATCCATCAATACACGCGGGTTCTCTACCGTAGCCAATACGCGTTTTATGCAACTCGTTGACGGTATGGACAACTCTTCACCGGCTTTGAACTTCGTACTCGGAAACTTAATAGGGATTTCAGAACTCGACGTGGCCAACGTAGAACTATTACCTGGCGCTTCTTCGGCACTATACGGAGCCAACGCCTTCAACGGAATCCTGTTTATGAACAGCAAAAGCCCGTTCACAAGTCCAGGAATAAGCACTTACATTAAGTACGGCCAGACCAATCAGGATGTCGCCGGAACCAACGACTATTGGGATGTAGGCGTACGCGCGGCCACTGTATTTGCGCCTTGGTTTGCCGCCAAAGCCAATTTCACTTTCCTAAAAGCAACCGAGTGGATCGCAGCCGATGACCGCAATGTACAGGATGCCGGCGTTCTCACAAACCCGGATGCTATTGGGCATGCCAGAAACCTCAATTACGATGGACTCAACGTTTATGGTGATGAGGCAAGCGCCAATATAAAGGATGTCGGACGGATCTTGGCCAGCCGTGGCATACTGCCCAACCCGGCACTCGTGAATTTGTTGCCAGACACTAACGTAAGCCGTACCGGTTACCGCGAGCAGGACATGAGCGACAACAAGATCAAGAACGTTAAGGCCGATTTCTCTTTGCACTTCAAACCTTGGTCGGCCAAGAATGTTGAGTTCATCCTCCAAAGTAAAATTGGAACGGGAAATACGATTTATCAAGGTGCTAACCGTTACTACCTTAAGAATTTTTACATGAACCAGAACAAGCTGGAAATCAAAGGAGACAATTTTTTCTGGCGTGTTTACATGACCGATGAAGATGCCGGCGATTCTTACGACATGCGTTTTGCAGCATTGGCCGTCAACAACAAATGGAGAGACAACAGCACTTGGTTTGGAACCTATGCCGGGGCTTACATTCAATCGACTTTGGCCGGACAAAGCACCGCCAATTCACATATGCTTGCAAGAATGGCAGCCGATGCAGGAAGATTTTTGCCGGGCTCTGCCGATTTTAACAGAGCGTTGGCCACGGTGACTGATGACCCAAACTTGAAAACCGGTGCGAAATTCATCGACCATTCTAAATTGTACCACAGCGACTTGAACTATAACTTCAAAAACCAGATCAAGTTTGCCGAAATCCAATTGGGTGGTTCTTACAGAATTTACGAAATGAATTCAGAAGGAACGATTTTTACCGATTTTGACGGTCCTCTCAAATACAACGAATATGGTGCATACGCTCAGATGGTTAAAAAATTCGCAAGCGACAGGCTTAAATTTACTGGGTCTGTGCGTTACGATAAGAGCGAAAACTTTAAAGGTTTCTTCTCGCCAAGAATTGCATTCGTTTACTCTGCGGGCGCCAATAAAGTACACAACTTCAGGATTTCCTACCAAACCGGTTTCAGGAATCCAACAACGCAGGACCAGTACATTGGTTTGGATCTAGGGCCATACGCCTTGATTGGATCGGCGCCAGACAACCTCATCCGTTACACCGAGGTTAGAAACGTAAGCCAGGCCGGAATTGACGCCGGGAACCCAGCGCAAGTAACCTTGAACGGAGACATGGCTTACAACAACTCTTACACCATTCCATCCGTGAAAGAATACCAAGCTACAGGGAATGTGGCGGTTTTGCAAAAAGCCAACATCAACCTGATTAAGCCAGAAAGAGTACAGGCTATTGAGTTGGGGTACCGCTCGGTGGTGCAGAATGATTTGTCGATCGATATCAACGGATACTACAATATTTACAACGATTTCCTCAACCAATCCAGAGTTTATACCCCGTTTTACGGAACAGTCGGAACGGCCAATGCGGTCACGGCAATCAACAACAATGATTTCAGGACCTTCCAATTGTATTCTAACTCTAAAACCAAGGTAACCTCGGTTGGATTTGGTGTTGGATTGTCTAAGAAAGTATACAAGGATTTTGAAATGGGCGTAAGCTATAACCATGCACAGTTTGAGTATGATGAAGCCAAAGATCCCGATTTCATTCCTGGTTTCAATACACCAAAACACAGGGTTAAAGGAACTTTGGGCAATGAACGGTTATTTAAAACTTCGGCTTTCCAGTTTGGATTCAATGCCAACGTAAGATGGAGCACAGAATACTTATGGGAATCAACGTTTGCCGACGGTATGGTTCCAGAAAACACGGTGGTTGATGCACAACTTAGCTTTGGCTTCCCAAAAATCAAATCATTGATAAAAGTAGGTGCGAACAATCTTGGCGGAAAAGACTATACCCAAGTTATCGGAGCCGGTAAAATCGGACAGCAGTGGTTTGCTTCGATCACCATCAATCCTTAATCAATATCAGTTTAAAATAAAAATAGTAACGTTATGATAAAAAATTTCAAATGGCTGTTATTGGTTTCCCTGGCCTTTGCCGCCTGTAACAGTGACGACGATGACCAACCGGTTGTACAGGTTCCGGTAACGGCCGGAACGGCAAACTTTTCGAAATATGTTGCTTTGGGAAATTCGCTTTCCGCAGGTTACATGGACGGCGCTTTGTACATCAAAGGACAAGAAAATTCCTGGACCAAGATTCTTTCAGACCAGTTCAAGTTGGCGGGTGGCGGAGAATTCAGAATTCCTTATATGAATGACAACAACGGGGCATTGCTTTTAGGCGGTAATATCATCACAGAAAACCGATTGTATTTCCGTCAGACAGATGATGATGGAAATCCGGTTACCCCATCGCCTACACGTTTGCCGCTGGACCAGTTTCCGCCAACCAATGAAATCGGCGTTCCTTTGACCGGCCCGTTCAACAATATGGGTGTTCCGGGCGCCAAAGTATTTCATTTATTGGCTCCGGGATACGGAAACGTGGCAGGCGTGCCATCAGGTGCGTCCAATCCGTATTTCGTTCGCTTCGCTTCATCGCCAAGTACGACGATTTTGGCCGATGCTGCCGCACAAAGCCCAACGTTTTTCTCCTTGTGGATCGGAAATAACGACATCTTGAGCTATGCAACCACCGGTGGAATCGGAGTTAACCAAATCTCAAACACTGACCCTTCTACTTATGGAGCCAATGACATCACCAACCCGAACGTGTTCGCGAGCGCTTATTCGGCAATCGTAGATCAGATGACGGCGAACGGTGCCAAAGGTGTGGTGGCCAACATTCCCGACGTCACTACCATTCCGTATTTTACCACGGTGCCATTTAATCCAGTACCACTAGATGCTGCCAAAGCGGGCGCTCTGAATTCTGGATATGCCGCTTATAATGGAGGTTTGGCCGTGGCACTAGGCGCAGGTTATATTTCTGCAGATGAGAAAGCCAAACGCACCATCCAGTTTGTCGAAGGGCAAAACCCAGTGGTGATTGTTGACAGTTACCTTACCAATCTCAGCGCCTTGGGATTGCCATCTTATCGTATGGCAACCGCAGAAGATCTTATCATTTTGCCAGCGAGCGCCTATATCGGAACATTAGTGGGCGGAAACCCAAATGCCATCAACGGAGTCTCTGTGCCGTTGGCAGACCAATGGGTATTGTCTAAAAATGAGGTTGACGAAGTGAAAACGGCCAACGAAGCGTTCAACGCAATCATCGCTTCGGTAGCGGCAAGTAAAGGACTGGCCTTTGTAGACGCAAAACAATTAATGACCGATTTGTCGCAAGGCGGAATCGTAAGCAACGGTTTTACACTGACTTCGGCACTTGTGTTTGGAACGGCGTTCTCGCTTGACGGTATTCATCCTACCGCCCGAGGATATGCACTCCTTGCCAATGAGTTCTCCAAGGCAATCAACCAGACTTATGGTTCGACTTTGCCAATGGTGGATATCAGCAAATACAACGCAATGTTTCCCAAAAGCTTTCCTGAAAATTAAATCGGGCAGAACAGATAAAAAGACCATCCTCAAAAGGGGTGGTTTTTTTATGGGAAAGGGTTTCAAAATCAAACAGTCCGTTATAAGAAACCCTTACCGCAAGCAATACCGCAAAAACCGAATATTTTTTTATCAAAAAGTTGCTGATTTTATATTTTAAAAATTATCTTTGCACTCGGAAAAAAGAGGTGTTTTGCATCCCTCGATTCCCAAACCTAAATAGCTATTTAATAAATACATAAGCAATGTCAAAAGTAATAGGAAAAGTTGCGCAGATCATCGGTCCGGTAGTTGACGTGGTGTTCAATGGTAAAGATGTTGAACTTCCAAAAATCTACGATTCATTAGAAATCACTAAAAAAGACGGTACTTTATTGGTACTCGAAGTGCAATCTCACATCGGTGAAAATATGGTTCGTACGATCTCTATGGACTCTACCGACGGACTTTCCAGAGGTGCAGAAGTAACCGGAACAGGTGCTCCAATCCAAATGCCAATCGGTCCGGATGTTTACGGTCGTCTGTTCAATGTAATCGGAGACGCTATCGACGGTTTGGGCGAATTGCCTAAAACAGGTGCCAACGGGATGTCAATCCACAGACAAGCACCAAAATTTGAAGATTTATCTACTTCGTCAGAAGTTTTATTCACCGGTATCAAAGTAATCGACTTGATCGAGCCTTATGCAAAAGGAGGAAAAATTGGTCTCTTCGGTGGTGCAGGTGTTGGTAAAACCGTATTGATCCAGGAGTTGATTAACAATATCGCAAAAGGACACGGTGGGCTTTCTGTATTCGCAGGAGTAGGTGAAAGAACACGTGAAGGAAACGACCTTTTGCGCGAGATGCTTGAGTCAGGAATTATCAAATACGGTTCAGAATTCATGCACTCCATGGAAGAAGGCGGATGGGACTTGTCAAAAGTAGACAAAGCCGGAATGCGTGATTCTAAAGCTACTTTCGTATTCGGACAGATGAACGAACCACCAGGAGCACGTGCCCGTGTAGCCTTGTCAGGTTTGTCAATTGCCGAGTATTTCCGTGACGGAGCAGGTTCAGACCAAGGGAAAGACGTACTTTTCTTCGTTGACAACATCTTCCGTTTTACACAAGCCGGTTCTGAGGTATCGGCACTTTTGGGTCGTATGCCGTCAGCGGTAGGTTACCAACCAACGTTAGCAACAGAAATGGGTGCGATGCAAGAGCGTATCACCTCTACCAATAAAGGTTCGATCACATCTGTACAGGCGGTTTACGTTCCTGCGGATGACTTGACCGACCCGGCACCGGCAACAACCTTTGCCCACCTTGATGCCACAACAGTATTGTCACGTAAGATTGCCGAGCTTGGAATTTACCCAGCGGTAGATCCACTCGATTCTACATCGCGTATCCTTACCCCGCATATCTTGGGTGATGATCACTACAACTGTGCTCAACGTGTTAAAGAAATCCTACAGAAATACAAGCAATTGCAAGATATCATCGCGATCTTGGGTATGGAAGAATTGTCAGAAGAAGACAAACTCGCCGTATCACGTGCGCGTCGTGTACAACGTTTCTTGTCTCAGCCGTTCCATGTAGCCGAGCAATTTACAGGAATCCCAGGAGTTTTGGTAGACATCAAAGACACCATCAAAGGATTCAACATGATCATCGACGGGGAACTTGATCACTTGCCAGAAGCAGCGTTCAACTTGAAAGGAACCATCGAGGACGCAATCGAGGCCGGACAGAAAATGTTGGCAGAAGCCTAGTCAATTGACAATTGACAATTGATAATTAACAATTATTGGTTTGTCATTATCAATTATCAATTATTAATTATTAATTATTAATTATTAATTATCAATTAATTAAAATGACTTTAGAAATCGTATCACCCGAAGCCTCCCTATTCTCCGGAACCGTAACCTCAGTTACCCTTCCCGGCATTGACGGAAGCTTCCAGATCCTGAACCACCACGCGCCCATCGTTTCTATCTTGAAAGAAGGTGTCGTGAAAATCGCCGCCGACAGTTTTCATTTCGGAAAAGAAGTAGCGCAGAAGTTTACCAAAGTAGACGAGAAAACCTACACGCTTGCCATCAACTCAGGCACGATTGAAATGAGTGACAACAAAGTCATTGTCCTGGTCGATTAAGATCAGCCTATATACTTGAATGAGCCCGCATTTGTCGGGCTTTTTCTTTTTTATTGAGGAAGGCAATCCCGCCTTTGCTTCGCCAGTTCGGCTAAAGCCTCGTGTGCGCAATCGCTTTTTGCTGCGCAGGCTATACAAAAGAGCGCCAACAATGCTCCAATCGGGGCCAAAACAACAGCCTTTACCTTTTCAACTATTTTACTATTTTTGAAACATGGAGTTAAAAGAGTGCGAACTTATCGTTATGCCTGGCCGCAGACCTGTCTGGAAAACATTACTCGCCACCGTTTTCTTCTCTTTCATGATTTATTGTCTCTATCAGCTTGGCTGTATCTGCTGGGACAACAGCCTAGATGAATACCCACCCAAGCACCTTGCAAACCTTGTCGAAGGAATTGCACTAAGCTTATCGGGCGGAATCTCTTTCGCTGTAATGAAAACCGTTCTAATCGACGTTGACAAAGACAAACTCGTTTCCAGGTTTTTCATCGGGCCGTTCCAAAAGGATGTCCTTACCAAAGTCCCAGCGCTCGAGTACGTAGCTGTGTTTAGAAATGCAAAGGATTTTTATGAAGTCAATCTTTGGTACAAGGGAAACAAACATTATAAGATGTACGATTTTGACGATTCCCAACCCGCATTCCAATTCGCACAAATGGTAGCCCAAAAACTCAACCTCGACTTACTCGATGCCACAGAACGCGGCAATTCCAAGTGGATTGAAAAGACACCGGCATAATTACATACCGGCCATCACATACACTGCCACCGCAACACCCGTTACCACAAACACAAAGAGAATCGCCGAAAAACTGGCCACATAGGCACGTACCCTTTTGGTGTTTCCCATAAACCGATAGTAAAATTGTGCAAAATAGAGCAGTTGCAACAACAGCGTCACTGCGTAGATGTAGTTGACATCTACCATAAACAAAAGGTTGACGATGCACAAAAGGGCAAAAACCAATGTGCAAAAGCCATACATGAACATGCCCGCAATGAGGTGCTCGGTAAAATTATACGGCCCTTTCCTGTAGTAAAGCCAGAAAATAAAAGCCATCAAAGGCAGTGTAATCAAGATGGTTTTGTTAGAATGGTGCTTGATGAAATCTACCGCCACCACCTGGCGCTCGTAAAATTTCATGAAAGCAGCCCGTTGCACAGGATCGGTAATCTTCTGCAACTCGGCCGCTTGTTGCCTAGCCATATCAGGCCGCGTACTCTTCTCATCAATGTTGATTGCAAACAGGTTCAGCGCCGCAATGAGCAGGAAAAAATTGAGCGGCGAAAAATACTTCTTGCGTTTGCCATTTACAAATTCACGCGCGACCACACCGCCTTTTAAAACCAGGTCGCGTACCAGTTGCGGCAAGCCCTTGTCGGCATGCGTAAAATAATGCACACCGTCGTGAACAACCTCGTGCATGCTGATGCGGTGCAGGTCGGTCTTTTGGCTGCATTTGGGGCAGTACGCAAACCCAGATTGTAAGGCAGTTTCGCAATTTTTACACGTGGTTTCCATAACAGTACATTTACACACTGCAATATACAAATTCCTGTGGGCCAACAAAAAAGCCCCCGAATTTTCGGAGGCTTCTTTTTTATTTTTGTGGCGTGGCCGTCGGCCGGGCTGTACGCTGTATCTTTTGTTCCTGCCGTCACAAAAGGATGCCGCTTCCATCCCTCACGCAGGCTGCCGTTTTTATAACAGGCTTATTGTACCACAATCTTTCTCGTTTCCTGACGCTCGCCGTTCTTAACAGTGACCAGGTAAACACCCGCGGTAACATCCAGACCAATGTTTTCGCTAAACAACGATTGACCTCTGAAATCACGGTTATAAACCGCCCTGCCCCGCATATCAAACACCGATACATTCACCGGTTCAGCGTTGTAAGTATTGAGTTTTACATTGAATGAACCGTTGTTCGGATTCGGGCTAATGGCAAAGTAAGCAAACGCATTGCTTGCGGTGGCCAACGGTGGCGCCACAGAACAAACGTCCAGGTTCCAGCTTGTGAGGCTTCCGCCATCCTGATTGGCACCATCGGCTATGCGCAGTGTCCAGGTTCCGTTGGCATTTTCGCCGTTGAAAGCAGAAAGGGCCTGAGCCGGAATTACAATACCCGCAATCGCCGGATTGTTGCCACAAGCTATCGCTACACCTTCGTCGTCAAAAGTCGCCGACGCGTCGTTGGCATTACCACAGGCATCGGTAAACAATTCTACGGTTGTCCCCGACGGGCCAATCAAAGAAACCGTCAAATCAGCAAGCCAACTGTGGGTCAAAGCCAGTGTCACATTAACATCCGAGATTACGCCGCTACCGGTCACCGCTACGGTAGAATTCACCGTTGGTGCTCCGCTCGCCGAAATGGTCAACGGCACATTCGCCGAAACGTAATTGTTGCAGCTTACCACGCCGGTCTTGAATTGAAAAGAGTCACTGTAAGTACCGCTGCACGAGCTGTTTTTGGGCAAAACCCTCCAATAGTAATTGGTGTCCTGTGCCAGGCCCGAAACTGTATAATTGGTCTGATCAGTAGTTCCGGCGGCAATGGTTATGGTCATGGCGGCATCGGCATAAACCTGCACGTCATAAAGCGTCGCATTGGCGTTGGCCTCCCAAACCAAATTCACCGAAGTTCCTTGGTTTTCTGCCATGTCAGCCGGCGTGGTCAAGACCATCGAAGGGAAATCGGCGCTGAATAAGTCAAGGTAGAAATTAGCAGTTTTCGTTACCGCGCCCGAAGTCGCGGTCACCACCAAAGTGTAGAATCCGGCGGCAGCATCAGGAGCTGTTGTGATTTGCATCACAGTCGTTCCGTCGGCGCTGAGGCTCGTGGGGGTAAACGTTACGGTTACTCCGGCAGGGTTTCCGCTGACGCTAAAATCGGTAGTGCCAGAAAATCCGTTCAGGGCAGCATACGTTACGTTATAAGAAACGCTCGCTCCGGTACAAATCGTTTTGTTTTGTTCTTCGGCAACACCGCTAAAGGCCACGGCAAAAGTATTCTCGGGTGCCGTAATGGCGAAATTCGCATTAGAAATGTCGTAGAAGATATTGTTGTAACCACGTACCATAATGCGGTTTTGGGTGCCAACCGTGTTGGGAACGGTCACCAATTCAGCACCGTCATTGGGTACTTTGCTTGCCAACAAAACAGGGAAAGAGTTTCCACCGTTGGTCGAAAGGTAAATGTCGACATATTTGGCATTCACACCATTGGCATCGGTTCCCGCGACATTCCAGGTAACGGTCTGTACGGTTCCGGCTGCCCAGGAAACATTGGTGTTGGGTGCCGTCATCAAAAACGGGCCAGCATTCCCAGAAACGGTCACTTTCATAAGGTCGGATGCCGTTTGTCCGCCACCAGCGTGGTTGTCGCGAACGGTCAACGAAAAGTTCAGCGTTCGCGCCACAGACGGATTCGCCTCCCAGGTGTTGAAACTGTTCCCCGCCAAAACGGTGGCCAGGTTGGGCATGAGCCTTACATTAGAGGTTGAGGCGTTGAGCGAACGGTACATTGGACCTGCTACGCGCGTTGGCGTTGGTGCCGCAGACGAGTTCGGGTTTTCAGGGTCGTTTTCTTCCCAGTTGTAAGTAATGGCATCGCCATCCGGGTCGGTCGCTGCGCCAATGAGCATGAATGGCGTCGACTTTGGGATCACATAATCCTGGCCGGCATCGGCTGTAGGCGGATTGTTATCAAAATCGGTAATCTGTGCGCAACTTGCACTCACGCCGTTTTTCACATTGTCGAGAATGTCACGAATGTTCACATAGCCAAAATACGCATCCGAATTGTTCTGCACATTGGTCGAACAAATTCCCGCATAACCCATAATCGACGAGCCAGAACCGGGTTCTACTTCGGTAGACCCATTTCCAGACCTACAGCCCGAGCTGCTCTGGATGTGGTAACCACCAAACTGGTGGCCCATTTCGTGTGCTACATAATCAATATCAAATGCATCGCCTGTCGGATTGCCGCGCCCGGTCATCCCGGTTCCTTTGTGATTGCCGTTAGGGTTGGTGTCGGGACTACAAACGCAGCCAATACATCCGGCATTTCCTCCGCCCGACGTATTGAAATTGTGGCCGATATCGTAATTAGAAAAACCAATATTGGCATCTATGGTGATACCGGTTTGCGTATTGTATTCGCCATTCCAGGGATCGCTGTTGGTAGCTCCAAAATAGATTACTGCGTCATTGTTGGCCACGAACACCATGGTAATAGCAAGGTCATTTTCGTAGACTCCGTTGACGCGGGTCATGGTGATGGCCATTTGTGCCTGGATGTTTGCCTTTTTTTCGGCATCGGTTCCGGTTCCGGCGAAAATATTGCCGTATTCGGCGGTGCAGGATTGCGCGAGGCGATAAGTCCTCAGTTTTTTATCGTCGGTATCCGACAACAATCGGTTTTGCGCCCGACGGTCTTCTTGCAATGATTTGAGCGGCACTTCATCGGTGAGACACGCGAAATCGTTTGGCAGGCGGTTCAGTGAAGCCCTGTCATACACAATATAATTTTGGGTATCGGTCGTGTAAGGGTCAATGTAGGCCGTGCTTTTTTGCGCCGACAACGTCATGCTGTGCAATCCAAATTGCGTAACAGAGAAACGCGCCACTGCCGTCGGGTCGTCAATGCCTTGCGCTGCATACGATTTGATCATTGGGTATTTGATGGCGAGCGCTGGTTCCATGATCGGGGTTTCGATCACCCTGAAATGTTCGAGTTGCCCCGCTGCGTTAGGCAACTCAATGACCACATTGGATCTTGCGGCAGATTGCCCTCTGAGTGGCGCTGCAGCCAAAGTATTTCGCATCGCCGATAGGTTGAGGCGGTACAAACGATAGCTTGTTGGAGTTACATTGCGGTTCACTTTAGCAGACCGCGCATCATTTTCAGCTATTGGTGTCCAAAGTCCCGATTGTGCGAACGACATCGAGAAACAAAAGAAAGCCAAAGTGAAAAAAGGTAGGTTTTTTTTCATTTTAATAGGTTTATGGTGGTTTGTAATTCGGCAAATGTAGGTACAACAGTGCTAAAAAGGGTCACGAATTCTCTTTTTTTTGAGTTAAATTTTTGGAAACCTGAAACTTGTAAGCAGCGCCAACTATCAGAAAAGATGTGTAGTTTTGCGGTATGAAAAGATTTCCCGAAGCGCTGCTAAAACAACTCCAGAAAAGACAGGAAAACGCCGCGTTGCGCGAGCTACCGCCCACTTTTTCGGGGATTGATTTTGCCTCGAATGATTATCTGGGTTTTGCGCAATCGTCAAAGCTTTTCAATGCTGCACATCAGTTTTTAATCCAGAACGGCTACACTTCTAATGGTGCCACAGGTTCACGTTTGCTTTCGGGAAACCATCCTTTATATAGTATGGCCGAGCAGACCATTGCCCATTTCCACCAAAGTGAATCGGCACTGATTTTCAATTCGGGATACGATGCCAATTTGGGGCTTTTTGCCTCGGTTCCGCAAAAGGGAGATTTCATTTTGTACGATGAACTGTGCCACGCTTCAATCCGCGACGGCATCCGTTTGTCGCATGCCAAATCCTATAAATTCGGGCACAATGACTGCGAAGATCTCGAAGAACTGATTTTGCGTTACCAAAACCAAAACGCCACGATTTACATTGCTACCGAGTCGGTTTTCTCTATGGACGGCGACACACCCGACCTCGAAAAAATGGTACAGCTCTGTGAAAGATACAACGCTTACCTCATCGTCGACGAAGCGCATGCCTTGGGTGTATTTGGCGAAAAAGGCGAAGGCGTTATCCAAAGCCAGAACCTACAGGATCGCGTTTTTGCGCGTGTGATGACCTTTGGCAAAGGATTGGGTTGCCACGGTGCCGCGATTCTTGGGAATCAGACACTCAAAGATTACCTCATCAATTTTGCTCGCAGCCTGATTTATACCACAGGGCTTTCACCGCATGGGCTGGCCACAATCCATATCGCTTACCAACAATTGTTGACCGACGCTCCATCGCGCGCGAATCTCAGGAGCAACATCAATTATTTCAATCAGCAAAAGCAGTTACTCGGCATCCACTCGTTGTTTGTACGCAGCAAATCGGCAATACAATGCGCCATTATCCCAGGAAATGAAAAGGTCAGGGCAATCGCCAGAAATATGCAAGCCCAAGGTTTTGATGTCAAACCGATCTTGTCGCCCACGGTGCCGCAAGGTCAGGAACGGTTGCGGATGTGTTTGCATAGTTTTAATAGTGAACGTGAAATGAAAGATATTTTGCATTTGTTTTTAAACCTGGAAGGTTTTTAAAACCTTCCGGGTTTGCAAGCAAACGAAAAACACCCGAACTTTGCCAACAAAAGCCACCACATGAAATTATTCATCACCGGTATCGGCACCGATGTAGGGAAAACCATCGCTTCGGCCATCATCACCCAAGCGCTGCAGGCCGATTACTGGAAACCCATCCAGGCTGGCGACCTCGACCATTCCGATAGCCATAAAATAAAAACATTGTTGTCCAATGCTAAAACGGTCATCCATCCCAACAGCTATGCACTGCAAACGCCGGCAAGCCCGCATCTCGCCGCGCAGATAGACCATGTCGAAATCGACCTCAATAAAGTAACCGCGCCTAAAACCAAAAACCATTTGGTGATTGAAGGCGCTGGCGGTGTGCTCGTTCCGCTCAATGATACCCATACGGTGATCGATTTGATCCAACCCGACTATAAAGTGATCGTCGTGTCGCGGCATTACTTGGGCAGCATCAACCATACACTGCTTACTATCGAGGCTTTGCGCAATCGCAACCTAAATATTGCAGGGATTGTTTTTAATGGAGCGCACGCGCCGTCCGAACAAATCATCCTCGGCAAAACCCAAATTCCGCTAATAGGAACCATCGCCAACGAACCTTATTTTGACCAAAACGTGATTGCAGAATATGCAGAACTGTTCCGCGAAAATTTATTGAAACTGTCATGAGCCTTACCCAAAAAGACCAGCAATACCTTTGGCATCCGTATACCCAGCACAAAACTGCCGCGCCGCCGATTGCCATTGTAAAAGGCGATGGTGCATTGCTTTGGGATGAAAGCGGCAAGGAATACATCGATGCGATTGCTTCGTGGTGGGTAAATCCGTTTGGGCACTCCAACCGCTTCATTGCCGATGCGATATACCAACAACTCACCACACTCGAGCACGTGCTGTTTGGTGGTTTTACGCACGAACCCGCCGTTTTGCTCGCCGAGAAACTCACGTCAATTTTGCCATCCAACCAAAAGAAACTCTTCTTTTCAGACAATGGTTCTACTTCTGTAGAAGTCGCGATCAAAGTCGCCTTGCAGTACTTCTACAATAAAGGAGAACAACGCAAGACCATCATCGCTTTCGAGAATGCTTTCCACGGCGACACTTTTGCGGCCATGGCGGCCAGCGGGATTTCTTTTTACACGCAGGCTTTCGAGGGTATGTTTATCGATGTGGTACGCATTCCCGTTCCCGTAAAAGGGCAGGAGCAAGCGAGTTTTGCTGCGCTCGAAAAAGTGATTGCCACGCACGATTGCGCGGCGTTTATTTTTGAACCGCTCGTACAAGGTGCTGCGGGAATGGTGATGTACGAACCCGCGTCGCTAGACCGTCTGATTGAAATTTGCCAACAAAGTCAAGTGCTCACGATTGCCGATGAAGTCATGACGGGATTCGGGAAAACCGGCAAAAACTTCGCCTGCGATTACATCAGCGGCCAACCCGACATGATGTGCTTGTCTAAAGCCTTGACAGGCGGCACCATTCCCATGGCCATTACTACTTTTACGCAAGACCTTTTCGACGGATTTTACAGCGACGACATCAATAAGGCGCTGTTTCACGGCCATACTTTTACGGCGAACCCCACCGGATGTGCTGCGGCTTTGGCGAGTCTTGAACTGTTGCAAACCAGTGAAATGCAAGCCAATATTTCACGCGTCAACCAAAGCCATCTCGCTTTTAAAAAACGCATTGAAAACCATCCTAAAGTCACGACTACACGGGTGCTTGGGGTTATCTTCGCGCTCGAAATCACAACCGATTCGGCAGCCAGTTATTACGGCACTTTGCGCAACAAACTCTACGATTTCTTTATTGAAAACGGCGTGATCCTGCGTCCGGTGGGCAACATCGTCTACATTTTGCCGCCTTATGTGATGACCAATAAGCAGCTCGATAAAGTTTACGAAGTGGTAGAAAAAGCCTTGGAAATAGTTTAATTTTGCAGCTGTTCCCGCTGTACGCTATAGTTTTTCCTTGCTAAAGAAGCAAGAAAAAAGCTGCCGCTGCCATCGGGGCTGGGCACTCAATTCCAATCCAACTTTCGCATACTTTGCCAGAAACCATTGCTATAACCGCTATTGCATCGCTTTCCCCACTCGGAAACGATTTGCAAACCATTTGGAAGAACTACCAAACCGATGCGCATTTTTTTAAGATGCATGATTTCGGGACTCGAAAGGCTCTGGCAGCATTCCTCGACCACGATTCCAAAGGCATCATCGAAAACCTGCGCCAATTAGATCCCAAATACAAATTCCTCGACAATTCGGTGCTGTACGCGATTGCCGCCTCGCGCAAAGCGGTGGCTGATGCGGGTTGGAAGAGAGACGAAGTTTTCGGGATCAACATCGGATCTTCACGCGGTGCGACGCAATTATTTGAAAAACATTACCGTGAATTCCTCGACACTCAAAAGGCGCAAACCCTTGCGTCGCCTACTACGACGCTCGGAAATATTGCCTCCTGGGTGGCGCATGACCTGCAAAACGACGGACCCGAAATCTCACATTCTATTACGTGTTCTACGGCCTTACATGCACTGCTCAATGGCGTGGCCTGGTTGCGTTCTGGGATGGCCGATAAATTTCTCGTAGGTGGCAGCGAATCGCCGTTGACCGATTTTACGATTGCGCAGATGCAGGCACTTAAGATTTACGCACGAGACGAACAAGAATTTCCCTGTCGCGCGTTCGACCTCGAGAAAACGCAAAACACAATGATTCTCGGAGAAGCCGCAGCGGTCTGTTGTCTCGAAGTGGGTAAGAAGGAAAATGCGCTCGCTTACATTGCGGGCTTGGGTTACGCTACAGAAATATTGGCGCACAACACCTCTATTTCGGCCGAGGCAGACTGTTTCCAGAAGTCGATGCGCATGGCTTTAAAAAACGCCGACCGCGCTCAAGTAGACGCGATTGTCATGCACGCGCCCGGAACCAAAGCTGGCGATCTCACTGAATACAAGGCCATACAAAAAGTTTTCGGCGAAAGACTGCCGATGCTTACCACCAACAAATGGAAAACCGGTCACACCTTTGGCGCTTCAGGCATGCTCAATATTGAATTGGCATTGCTCATGCTGCAACATCAGGAATTTATTGGGGTGCCGTTTGCGCAAAGCCAACTTGTTCAAAAGCCCATCAGGAACATTCTGGTCAACGCGGTGGGCTTTGGCGGAAACGCTGTGAGCGTGCTGCTCACCAAATAAAAAACCCGCTTACATTGCTGCTGCGGGTTTTTAGAGACTTGGGGCTATTCAAACTAATTCAAAACTATATTTCTTGATGCGGAGGTGTTGTTGTCAAACAACGCCTTTACGACGACGAGCTGTCTGGGAGAGTCCAGGGCGGGTGTCTTGTATTCATATTGGTAGATGCCGTTGGCACTAAATAGGATACGCCCGGATAAGTCATAGACTCCGACAGAGACAATCAACTTAGACGAACTTACAGCAACACTTTTGTTTTTTGAGAACGCGTTGTAATTCATAGTGGCTGTCGACGGGTTGCCCGGAACTTCCGACACCGTACTTTCTGGCTGCACTTGTGCGGCAGGTGCTGCCGATCGCGAAACACTTTGCGCTTGTGCGGTTTCTACATTAAACAATAGCAATACTGCAAGGATTAGAATCAGGTGCAGGTAATTGAAGGTGAACTTTGCCGTTTTTGCAATCTTTGAGTTCGGGTTAATGGTAATGTTTTTCATGAGACTTAGGGGTTAAGATTTGTATTTGGGTAAAATCATCGTTCAAATGTAATATTTAATCGATGAAATACATAAAAATTACTAGGAAATATTCATTTTCCTACAAATAAAATTTTCAATTTTACAACAAAATAAACTTAAAGAACTGAAAATCATGTATTTGCATTTATAAGCAATTGACAAATTTATTGTAAGAAAAATAGCTCTTTAAGGGTATTAATCGGTTAATAATCAAATATCAACAAAAAACCCGCTGTTTCGTGGCAGCGGGTTTTTATAGATTTGGGGGTATTAACACTAGTTCAAAATGACTTTTTTAGTGACAGCGGTATTCTTATCGAACTTCGCTTTTACGATAAGCACCTGATCGGAAAGATTCAGTACGGGTGTTTTATAATCACGGGCATTGATGCTACCGGCGTTGTATACTTCCCTGCCGAGCAAATCATAAATCTTAACAGATACCATGGTTTTGGTAGCGTGTAGGGCAACCTGGCTGTGGTTGGCATACGCTGTAAAATCGACAGTACTTGAAATTGGGTTTTCGGTAGCTAAAGCCGTCCCGTCATTGTATCGGATTTCAAAACGGTTGTCAAAAGTCCCCGATGCTGTCGTGAAAGTGTAAACGCCGGCTTTAAGGTTCTGCGTCACATTGAGGAGTTTGTCTACCAGATACACGTTTTGGTTTTCAAACAGGCCATCAAAATTTTCTATCGCGATGGTGTAGCTTCCGGCCACCGTGGTCTTATAGCCCAACGGCACTACGTCGGCTACTGCAAAAGGCAACGCTTTTCCTTGAATCGAATACGCTTCTGTGCCGATTAAGGAATACATAGAAAGTACGTTTCCGGCTGCCATCGGCTTTCCGTCGTACAGTGTATCGTAGCCGTCGGTCGCGCCGGTCAAATATCCAATAAGAATTTGATTGTAAGCGCCTTGAGCGTTGGAGATATTCACCCAGATGCGGTTCTTCACGATGTTGTTGGTGGCTGTGTTTGCGGCAGTCATTTGATTCACCCGGTAGAAGCGGTCATTGCTGCCCGCAACACGCATGCTATTTTTAAACGAAGCGGTATAGGTGCCGTTTGAAAGGCCGGTGGCCGCTTCGATAAAGAAACCTTGACCCGAAGCGATTTTTCCGTCGGGAACTACGCCGCCCGAAATCGCTGGGATAGCGGTCGTTATGCCGCCCGTAAGGTTGTACTTGGCATAGTCATCCGACGTGTAATTGTACGTACTGTTACCTGGAATCGAGCTGCTGATGGCGGTGTTGTGTGTCCAGAGATACACCGTTCCGTTTACGATGCCGGCATTGGCAGGATCGGTCAGGAACAAGTCGATGTCAATCGCCGACGGATACGGATTCCCGATCAGGTTCATCGTCCCAACGCCTTTTTGGATGGTCACCGGAACCAAACCGGTATTGGGGACGCCGTTGAAAGTCCCTTCGTAGACACCCGAGGTGGTGTTGGTGAGGCTCCAGCCTTGCGGCGCCCTTACGATATAACCTTTGCCTGGAGACATTACGTCTACGCCACCTAGACTGACTGCCCAATTGTTAATCAGCGGATTGAAACTGTAAAATTTATCATTCAACGTATTGGGTGACAACTCATTGAGTTTCCAGCCTTGTACCGGAGAGGACCAATAGGTGTAATCATATAATTTCATGGGTTTTGAATTCCGAAATACCTCGACCTTACCGATGTTCGTAGCCGAATCATCCACCTGGACAATACTGCCTTTGTCTTTTACAATAATGTTCGCAGTAGGATCAACCACTAGTGAAGTCTGCACAATCAGGTTGCTGCCCGAATTGATTGTTAGCGTCGTGGTGCCTGAAACCTGGCATGAACAAACATTAAGATCTGAAGCCAGCGTTAGGTTGCTCGAGATAATCACAGAACTCGTCGCGGTTGGTGTTGCGCCCCAGGTCCCGTTGTAGGTGATGGCCGCTGGGACGACAACACCCATTGGTGTGGTGTATTTCACATCGCAAGTTTGGTATTGCACCACGGCGCGATAGTATCTTGAGTCGCTGATAATTCCCATGTCGGCGCTTGTTAAAACCGTGTTTGTTGAGCCAATATCAGTCACACCACTCGTAAACGCAGCGTCATTGGCGTATTGCCATTTGATGACATTACCCACATTCCCCGACAGGGTAATGTCCGACGGGCTGTTGTTCCTACAAATCGTAGTGGTAGGCGTACTCAGCGTTCCCGCGGTGGTGCCGGTATTGACGATAACGGTTTGTGAAACTCCGGTAGTAGTTGTGTTGCACAAAGCATCTACCCGCCGCACCCAATAGGTAGTTGTAACCGTAGGACTTACATTGATCGACGCTGTAACTGCGCCAGCAACGATGTTGCTTCCTACAGTTCCGGTTCCCCATTGGTAAGATCCGCCTGCTGCCAAGGTACCTCCGGTTGCTGTGAGTGTGGTGGTGTTGCCCGAGCAAAGTGTGGTTGTTCCTGAGATTGCCGTTGGCGCGGTAGAATCGATGTTGGTTTTGGTCAAAGTCAAGGCCACGTTGGCGTTCCCTGCGTTTTCACGCACACGGATTTCGATTGTAGAAGCTGTACCCAAGGTGTAACTTCCAACGCTTCCGCTGCAAGCGCCGCCGCCGCTCCAAGTGGTACAAGACCAGGCTAAAGTCCCATTGATGTAGACTTCGGTCGCATCATCCCAATTCGCTAAAGCAATCGTGTAAGTCCCACAAGGGAAACCGCTTCGCTTGAGCACCATTGTAAAATTGTCTACCGGAACGCTGCATCCTGCCCAGCCCGCTGAACTCGATGGCGAAGCAGTGCTTGCCCAACTGTTGGTACCGTTCTGGGTGTCTACGCCAAGCGTATTTACCGAATAGTATCCAGCGTAAACGGCCGTTGCCAAAGTGATGTCGCCTGTCGAATAACCGTAGACATTCCAAACGTTGTTCCCAAAAACAGATGGATTGCCCGCTGGTGTAATGGTAATGGTTGTTGTGGTTCCGGCGGTATAGCTGCTGCAGGAAGCATCGTAGCGCCTCACCCAGTAAGTCGTCGTTGCCGTTGGCGTAACGTTACTCGATATCCCGGTTCCGGCAATAATGTTACTGCCCGCAACCGATCCCGTTCCCCATTGGTAAGTCGAGCCGCTCGCTGCAGTTCCGCCTGTCGCCGTTAAGGTGTAGGTGGTTCCTGGACAGCTCGCGCTTGCGCCGCCCGAGATGCCGGTAGGTGCAGTAGAAAGTGCGTTGACGGTGATGGATACGGTAGGTCCGCCGGTTTGGGTGTTGCAGGGTGCAGGATCAATTCTCCTGACCCAATATACGGTAGAACTGGTAGGATTCACCGTAATAGAAACCGTGTTTCCACTGATGGGGTTTGAACCCACGGTATAACCGGTTCCCCATTGGTAGGTCGCGCCGGTTGCGGTGGTTCCGCCGGTTGCAGTCAAAGTGACGCTTGAGCCACTGCAAACCGTGGTAGCCGAAGCTGTGATTCCCGTTGGCGCGCTCGAGGGCGAGGCTGCTGTTATGGTAATGGCCGCCGCAGCAGTATTGCTGCTACAAGGCGTATTGTCTACGATGCGCACCCAGTAAGTCGTGGTTTTGGTTGGGTTGATGTAGTAAGAAGCACTGTTGGCTCCTGCAATAATGTTGCTACCCACAGTTCCGGTGCCCCATTGGTAGGACGCGCTGCTGCCTAAGGTTCCGCCATTGGCCGTAAGACTGGTTCCGCCTGTTCCGAAACAAAGCGAAGTCGAACCGGCCGAAATTGACGTCGGCGCTACAGAGGGTTGGGAGACGTTGAGGTACACCTGAGACCCGCTGGTTTGCGTGTTACATGGCGCCGGATCAATTCGTCTGACCCAGTAAGATCCAGATGCGGTTGGGTTCACCACAATCGATGTTCCCGATTGGCCTGAAATGATATTGCTGCCCACGCTGTTTCCCGATCCCCATTGGTAAACGGATCCAGTTCCCAAGGTTCCGCCGCTGGCAGTAAGGGTTACGTTGGCTCCGCGGCATACGGTGGTGGCACTTGCCGTAAGACTCGGGTTAGTCGAAGGCGTTGAAATTGTAACGGTTTGAGACACTGCGGCGGTGTTGGTACTGCATGGGGTTCCGTCTACAATCCTGACCCAATAAGTGGTAGTTGTAGTTGGACTTGGATAGTACGAAACGCTGTTCGCTCCACCGATTATATTGCTGCCCACGGTTCCGGTTCCCCATTGGTAAGTGGCATTGGTTCCTAGCGTTCCGCCTACGGCAGTGAGCTGGATGTTGGTTCCGCTGCAACTACTCGTTACACTATTGATGGACGTTGGCGCCACCGATGGCTGGCTCACGGTTATAGTGATATTCACCCCCGACGTCTGTGTGTTGCAAGGCGCAGGATCGACCCTTCGCACCCAATAGCCGCCTGATGCGGTTGGAGCAACAATGAGGGTAGCGCTTGTTTGTCCTACAATAATATTGCTTCCTGCGGTATAACCGGTTCCCCATTGGTACGATCCGCCGGCGGCCAACGTGCCTCCGTTTGCGCTCAGAGTAATGGTGGTTCCTCTACAAATCGTAGTGCTTGGTGTGGTAATGCTCGTAGGGTTGGTAGAAGGCGTGGCTACCGTAATGGTTTGCGTTACGCCTGCGGTGGTGAGGTTGCATGGGCTACCGTCGACACGCCTCACCCAATATGTAGTTGTAGTAGTTGGGTTGATGTAATACGACGAACTGGTCGCCCCGGCAATGATATTGCTGCCTACTGTGGCTCCGGTTCCCCATAGGTAGGTTACTCCGGGTGCTCCATAGCCGCCGGTTGCGCTGAGTGTGGTTCCGCCGGTTCCGGTACACAATGACGTGGTTCCCGAAATTCCGGTTGGTGCCGTAGAAAAATTGGTACAGGCCACATACGAGAATGACACGCGCGATTCGCCGCCTTGTTCGTAGTATTCGAGAACGAGATTGGTATTGCCGCTTAGGTAAAATTGCGAAGAAGTCGACGTAACGTATCCATGGTCGACAAAATTATTGATCGCGAAAGTAGCACCACCATCGAGGCTCAACCGGTAACCGTCATCACCGCCCACGGTAAAAGTATAGTAACCTGCAGTGAAATTTTTCTGCATTTTGAAACGGATGGAAAATCGATCGGTATAAGTCTCGCATAAGTTGGGTCCGGTAAGCGCACCGCCTCCTAAACTTTGGTCGAAAGTTTCTGTTTGTGTGACATAACCGCGGTAAGTGGTGGTGAATGCATTTGTGGGTGGATTTGAGGAATCCATAGCGCTATACACATAGCCAATCCACGAGCCAGAACCATAAGCAGTCTGGTTTCCGGCAGGAATATTGACCGTGACCGAAACAGTTGCCGCGTTGGTATAAGCCGAGCACGGACTAGCGTTGGTGCGTCTCACCCAGTAAGTTGTGGTGGCCGATGGCGTGATACTTAATGTAGCCGCTGTTTGCCCTGAAATGACGTTAGAACCCACCGTTCCCGTTCCCCATTGGTAGGCAGCCCCTGTCCCAAGAGTTCCGCCACTCGCCGTTAGCGTTGTGCTGTTCCCGAGACAAACGGTGTTGTTTCCTGTTATCGAAGTTGGATCGGTAGAAGCCGAAGTTACCGTAACGGTTTGCGTTACGCCACCAGTAATCGTGTTGCATGGGCTCGGATCGAGGCGACGCACCCAGTAAGTGGTCGTAGTGGTTGGATTCACATTGATTGATGACGCCGTCTGACCTGCAATAATATTTGAGCCTACGGTGGGTCCGGTTCCCCATTGGTATGTTGCGCCGCTAATCGAAGTGCCACCGGTGGCCGTGAGCGTAGTGCCCGTGCCGCTACAGATGCTATTGGTTCCTGTGATTGAGGTAGGTGCAGTAGAATATGCCGTACAGGACACATAAGAAAAACTCACGCGTGATTCACCGCCTTGGTCGTAGTTCTCGAGGACTAGGTTTATAGAACCGCTGAGATAAAAAGTGGTAGAAGTCGTTTGATAAGAATGGTAGTTCCAGTCAGACATGGCAAAGGTGTTTCCACCGTCGAGACTAAGCCTCACACCATCATCACCGCCGATGGTAAATGTGTAATAACCCGCCACAAAGTTTTTAGTCATTTTGAAACGGTAGGCCATCAGGTCGGTATAGGTTCCACAGAGGTTGGCACCCGAGATGGCGCCATTGCCTAAATTCTGGTCAAAGATTTCGGGTTGGGTGACATAACCCCTGTAGGTGGCACCGAATGGATTTGCCGGTGGATTGGCAATAGCCACATCGGAGTAGACATAACCAATCCAGGAACCCGAGCCGTAGGAAGTTTGGTCACCGGTTGGCGTACACTGTGCACCAGCGTTGTGTAAATTTACAAATAGTGCAAGGACGATTATCAAATGATACTGACGCAGAAGGATCATCAAAGAGTGATACAATCTTTGGTCTAACCTAAAATATTGAATTCTTCTCATTTTGTGAACATAGGGCTATTATACAACAATAAAAATATCGACCAAATGTACAATAATGTCGATGAAATACAAAAAATGTTTTAAAACATATTTTTTTTCTTACAAATAGCAAAAACGTTCTAGGGTCAATCTAAGTATTGAAAAAGTGGATGTTACCTGTAAAAAAAAATTAAGTACCACCATAAAGCAGCGCACAAAAAGTAAGAAAAATACTAACATTAGATTATAACGAACATTTAAAAAAAATAGCAGTTGTGATAAATTCATCGCAATAGCATATAAAAAAACCCGCCGAAACAAAGTCCAACGGGTTCATTAGGGGTGTTTAAAAGTGACTAATTGAGAATAATCTTTTGGGTTGTTTCTGTTGCATCGGCCATTTTGACCCTCACCACCAACATTTGATTGGTTGCCGATAACACTGGTGATTGAAACCTCGTCGCATCAATATTGTCCCGGCTATAAACCGTCCGACCCAACAAATCGTAAACCACAACCGATTGGATTGCCGATTTGGACTGTGCAAATAGCTGTTGGTCCTTACCATATACATTCAGGCCGGTTGTCGTCATCGGGTTGGCTACCGCCAAGGCAGCATCCGTAAAACGCAATTCAAAACGATCGTTGAACGTTCCCGAAACTGTGGTAAAAGAGTAAGCGGCGATTTTGAGGTTTTGGATGGTGGCGGTGAGTTTGTCTACCAAAAACACGTCCTAGTTCAGGAACAATCCGTCCATGTTTGCAACGGCAATGGTGAATGTGCCGTTGATGGTTGTTTTGTATCCCAACGCCACCACGTCCGAATCGGTAAAAGGCAAAGCCCTGCCCTGAATAGTGTATTTGTCGTTACCAATCAAGGAGTACAACGACAGCGCATTGTTGCTGCCAAAGGTTTTACCATCGTATAAATTGTCGTTGTCATTGGTGGCGCCAGTGATATAACCCAAGAGTGTTTCGTTGTAGCCGCCTTCGGTGTTCGAGATACTCATCCAGATGCGGTTTTTTTCAATAGGCGCATGGTTTATCGGGTCATTGGGACGCGTCCTGAAAAATTGGCTGTTGCTGCCGGTAAGGCGCATGCTGTTGTTGAAATTTGCGGTGTAGCTGCCTGCCGCCAAAGCCGGATTCGCCTCAATAAAGAAACCTTGTCCCGATGCAATTTTCCCATTGGGAACCACACCGCCAGAAATAGCAGCCGTCGCGGTTTTTACACCGCCGGTTAAATTGTAAGCCGCGAAATCATCACTTGTATAATTGTAAACGTAATTCCCTGGAATGGTGCTGCTGATTGCGGTATTGTGTGTCCAAACGTAAACCGTTCCGTTCACGATATTCCTGTTGTTGGCGTCGGTCAGGAACGCATCGATATCAATCGCCGACGGATAAGGATTCCCAATCAAATTGTAGTTGCTGCCGGCCCTTTGGATGGTTACCGGAACCACACCCGTATTGGGCACGCCGTTAAAAGTCGCCGTAAAAATGCCTTGGGTGTCGTTGGTGGCGCTCCAGCCTTGCGGCGCACGAATGATGTAGCCTTGTCCGGGAGCCATCGTTGCCACGCCGTTCAATGAAGTCACGTACAATCCGGTCGCGGTGTTGAAGCTAAAATATTTATCGGCCAAGGTATTGGGAGAAACGTCATGTAGCGTCACGCCTTGTACCGGTGACGACCAATAGGTATAATCGTAAAGTTTCATGCGCGACGTTTTGCGTTTGACCGAAATTGATCCGGTGGTGGTCGCGGCGTCATCTACCTGAACCAAGCTACCGCTGTCTTCTACCACAAGGCTTCCGTTCACAATGATGTTGTTCTGGATTTTGGCAAAATGGCTGCTGGTGATCGTCAGTGTAAATCCAGTATTCACGACGAGTTCGCAAGCGTTGAGGTTCGCAGTTGTCGTTGTGTAATTGCCGTTGATGATGGCCTTTACATTGATATTTGGCGCGTTGTTGCTCCAGCTGGTTCCGTTCCAGGTGGTGGAGGTACAACATTTTTCGGAGTTGTATTCATCGGCGCCCATATCAGGAGCGGTGGCGTGGCGCGTTTCGTTGTCGATGTCGGTGGTAATTGCGGCGATCGGCGTGCCTTTTCCGTTAAGCGTGCAATTGGACGCTGTCAGGTGCAAATCGGTAAGAGAGGTAAATGCCGGAAGTTCATTGACCGAATTCGCATCCTTTCCTGTAGCGGTTTTCCATGCGGCCAAAGTGGTCTTGGCCGATCCCAAATAACCGATAATGCTTGCATAGTAATCGTTGTAATTGATATTGGTAAAAGCCGTATTGGCCACGCCCGAATACACCGCATAAGGCGTTCCCGTGTTGCTGGTATTAGTAAAAATGTTATTGACGATGTTGAACACCGAACCATCCACGAGGCAAAGCACCGCCGAAGTGTTGTTTTGGTTGCCGTTCATCGCAACAGAATTGTGGTAAATCTTGATGTCTTTTCCTTTGCGAACCAGGATGCCGTTGGCGTTGTTGGTGGTGGTTCCGGTCGAGGTGACATCGCTAATCATATTGTTGGCGATCAATAAATTCGCGGAGTTGCTGTTGCTCAGATCGATGTCAATCCCACGGATGATAACGCTTCCGGTGTTTTTGATGTTTTGGATGGTGTTCTCGAGGATGCTTCCGTTAAGGTTGTTGTCGCCTTTGAGGAAAACCGCCGAGCCGATCATGTGGTTGAGTGTGTGGCTGAAGTTTGAAATGGTGTTTTTACGGATGGTGTAGTCGTTGCAATTGTCAACAATGATTGCGTTGATATAAGGATTTCCGCTGTTGCTGTTTAGGATTCCGCTGAGCGCATTCGACTGGATCGAAAACCCGTTGACGTTAATGAGGTTCATACCCAGGAAAGGTTTCTCCGCATCCACGGTACTTCCGATGGTGTTTGCGTTTATGGTGATATTGCCCGATTTGAGTCCGCTCGAAGCGCTTCCGTTGATGTAAATGCCTTCCTTCACATTGACAAACAAGTTGTTTGAAAGGGTAGTGTTAGAGTTGGCGCCGGTTGCCGCTGCCATGCCCAACGAACTGTTTCCTCCCACCGTATTACTACCCGAATACACGCCCAGACACCAATTGCCGGCCTGATTTTTCGCATTGTTTTTCAAGATGGTGTTTTTAACGGTAATATTGGACGAACCAACGGTATTGTTGCTCGCGATCCAGACTACACTTTGGTTGACATAAACCACCGAGTTGGCGTTGTTGAGCGTGAGGTTGCGCGTGCTGCCGTTTGCGGTGTTGCTGCCATCGATGATGATATTCGATGCGCCGTTACATTTGATCACTGCGGGGATTCCGGTGTAGCCGTTGGCATTGTTCGCCGTAATCGCAATGGTTTTGGTCGCCGCGGGTTTGATCGTGAGCGTGTTGGTGGCACTTGATCCGCTGTAAGCGTTGATGGTTAAGGGCTCGGTAAGGGTGACGTCGCTAACCAGGCTAAGACAACGGGACCTGAAACGCCCACGCTGTTGATCCTTGCAATAGCATTAGGTAGGCTGTTGAACGGACTGGCTTGTCCGGTTCCTACGAGATAAGTGCCCGACAGTTGTGCCGATGCCAAAACCGGCAATAATAAGATAAGGGTAATGAGTTTTTTCATTTGGGGTAATTTGTTAGATTCTTGGTCATTTACGGCAACTTTATTTTTTTGGTTTTAACATTTCAAAAAAATACTATGCTCGCATAATTCCGACACAAATGTATAGACAAATGAAAGTCACAATTTGAGATTTAACTTACTTTTCGATGAAGCGGTTTCTTTTGTCGATAACGCGCGTTAGGACTGTTAATGCTACGATTGGCGCAAACGTTTTCGTGAAAACGAGCTTTGTTTTTCGCAAAATGCGCATAAAAAAACCGCTGTGTTATTCAGCGGTTTAATAGGTCATTTATAGTATTTCATTATGCTCTAATTCTTTCATTTTTTGGTAAACGAGTTGGCTCTCGAATCCTTTGCGGAGTAAAAAGTCACAGAATTTTTTGCGTTTTTTTTGGGAGTTTTTCTCGGTGATGGAGTGCCAATGTTTGAGCGAAATTGTGTCGAAGGTTAGTTCATACTCATCATCGGCGATTTCCTTAAGTGCGCTGTTGATATTGTATTGTGAGATATTTCTTAATTTTAACTCGTTAACAATGCGCGTTTTTCCCCATTTTTTGATGCGGTGTTTGCCTCTTGCGAAACTTTGTGCAAAGCGCTCCTCATTGAGGAAATTGTGTGCAATCAGGTGTACAATAATTTCGCTTGAATCCTCGCGAGATACCGCCATTGCTCGCATTTTCTCGATTACCTCTTCGTGGCAGCGTTCCTGGTAAGCGCAATACGCCTCCATTTTTTGCTTAACTTGTTGATAGGTAAGGGGTTCTGACATGGCGTAACGCGCTAGATTTTCTGATGTTTTGTTGATAATTTAGTAATGCGAAAATATTGAAATAAAGTAAATTAAGTATAGATTTGTGGGTTCAAATTTTTCTAAGAATAGCAAGAAAGACAACCCAATGCAAGATACCTACCTTCAAAATACCACGTTCGCTATGAAACTCAAGATTACGTTATTTTTGTTGTTGCTTTCAACTTTAAGTTGGAGTCAGGCGACTTTGCCGTTGACCAGAACAACCTGGAATACAACCCCCACTGGATGGACCGATTCGGGAACCGGGTCTTACCTGTCCGCGTTTGCCTGTTCCACAACTAATGGCGGTCAAATGAATGCGCCTGCGGCCGGACCGGTAGATGATTCTTACCAGGTGTTTTTTTCGGGAACGCCCGACCAACTTACCTTTGTTGCGAAAACTACCGCAACACCAACAGGTTGCGTTCTATTGGTTGAACAATCAGCCACCGGTGGTGTAGGAACTTGGACTACCGTGGCCAATCTTAATGCACTTTCAACAACTTGCGTTTCTTATGGCCCCTACACTTTAACCGGCACGACCCGTTACGTAAGATGGACTTATACCAGACCCATCAACGTAAATCTCACCCTAGACGACGTTTCAATTACAGCACCCACACCCATCATAACATTGTCTCCTACGACATTATCAGGGTTCACTTATACCGGCGCCGGCCCTTCGGCAGAACAAAGTTTTACGGTTACCGGAAGTACGCTTTCCAGTAACATTGTGCTCACCGCACCTTCTGGCTACGAAATATCGCTCACTTCAGGCAGTGGTTTTGCGGGAACCCTCAGCTTGACTCCGTCATCGGGAGCTGTGGCAACAACCACGATTTATATCAGGTTGAAAGGCGGTTTAACCATCGGAACCTACAATCAAACGCTTACTGCGGCCAGCGGCGTGACTTCGCAGAACCTCACACTCAACGGCTCGGTTACAGGTTCCTCCAATTCGGATGTTGTGGCAGTTTCAGGCTCTGAGGCGGTCACCGTTTCAAGTGCCATCACCAACAACGCACCACTTTCTTCGGTCACCGGTGTGCAAGTATGGCAGTTTAAAGTGCGCGATGGAGGCGCTACCCTCAACGATGCCGATACTTCTCCAACCATTTTAACTGCATTCACTTTGGCACAAGCCGCCGGAAACGCTGTGTCTACCTGGACCGACGCCATCAATACCATCGCCCTGTTTGATGGATCGACCTTTATAGCAACAGGAACGGTAAACGCAACAACGATTGTCTTTTCGGGGCTCAATGTTTCGGTGCCCGACAATACAGAAAAGACACTTTCACTCAGACTATCGCTCAAATGCGCAGCTTGGGCTACCACCAAAGATGGTGAGGATTTTGGCTTTTCGTTGAGCAATGCCAACACCACGTTTTCTGCTTCTGGCTCCGGTAAAGCCGCTTTTGCTGCTTTGACTTCGCTCAATGGGCAAAACGCAATCGCCGTAGTCGCGACCAATTTGGCGTTTACGGTGCAGCCCATCAACACCGGAATGAACGGTGCCATGAATCCGTCGGTACAAGTTAAAGCCACCGACGCTTGTGGCCATACCGACATCGGTTATACCGGTAATATTTCTATTACCAGTACCGGAACGATGACACCCGTTACAAATACTTCTAATGCGAGTAGCGGTATCGCAGTTTTCTCAACGATAGTGCACACTGCGGTAGGTTCGGGATTTACTTTGACCGCCACCGCGCCAGGCTTGACTTCAACCGTTAGTACTGCTTTTAACATTACCAATACGACAGCACTGCAACCAGGCGACATCGCAATCCTTGCGTTTAACAACAGTACGTCTGCCGCGGGCAACCCCGATGAGATCAGTTTCATGACTTTTGTAGACATTTTGCCGGGCACCGTGATCGATATTACCGATAATCCTTACCGCAAATGCGGCTCTCCCAACGGATGGGGTATTTCTGAAGGCTGGGTGCGTTTCGTCAAGACCACTGCAACATTATTTAAGGGAACGGTAGTTACGATACGGGTGAATGGTGGTACGCCATCCGTTATATCGGGTGATGCAGCCAACTGGACTGCTTCTAAACCGCAGCCGGTAGGACAAGGGAACTTCGATCTGAACTCTAACGGAGAGCAGATTTTCTTTATGAGCGGCGGTAGCGTAGGTGGGCCAGGGGCGACTACGGCAACCGTTGACACCGGGACGTATTCGGGTTATTTCATATTTGGTTTCAACACCAAAGGCAACATTTGGACACCGATCTGCGGAGACTCTGCCGCTGGAGGTACGCAGAATTCTGCCAAGCCAGATTTCTTTGATTGTTTCCTCACATGGCCAACGGCACAGGCCGACAAGAACAAATACATTGGGCCAACAACGGCCACCAACAAAAGAGGCTGGATTGAGCGTATCAACAACTCTGCAAACTGGCGGGGCTACAGCGCAAATGCCGGCGTGGGAGGTTATGATGATGCAGCCGAGCCCAATTTTATCGGTGCAGCATACACTGTGAACGCAGGCGGATTTACAGACGGTTTGTGGATTGGCGACGTGAATACCAACTGGTTTGAATGTGGAAACTGGCAGGCATTGAAAGTGCCCGATGAAAATGTGAATGTAGTGTTGGATGTGAATTCAACGCAAAAAGCCACCATCGATGCATCGGCAACATTCGCGAGCCTTTACAGCGGTATCGCCAAATGCAAGGATTTGACGATTTCTAATCAAAGTGTTGAGCTAGTTGGCAACAGTGCCAATGTACTCCGCTCGTTTGGGGACATATATATCAATCCGGGCGGGACACTTGACATGGATGTGAATGATGGCAACCCAGCTACCGCCGACGGTGTATTGTCGTTCAATGGCAACTGGGTGAATACCTCAGGCATTGCAGCTTTCCAGGAAGGCAACGGCACGGTTATCCTTACCGGGAATGGTACCCAGACCATCTCCAGTGTGGCACCCGAAGCTACCGAAACCTTTTACAACCTTACACTCGACAACAGCTACACGACGGTCACTTCGGGCAATATCATCGCAACCAATGACCTCGATGTAAAAATAGACCGTACGCTTACCATTAGTCCCAACACTTATGTAGAAGCCGATCGCAACGTAAACGTGAGTGGAACGCTCAACATCAACAACTCGGGGACGCTTTACCAAAGCAACGACGCGGGGGTCAATACGGGGAACATCTCAATGTACCGCGATACGTTTATCAACCGTATGGATTATGTGTATTGGTCGTCGCCGGTAAGTAATTTTGTGGTCAATAACGTGATTCCGGGTATGCCGTCTGGCTATATCTTCAAATGGGATCCGGTGTACCCCAACCCGAATAACGGTCTTGGTTTTTGGCGCCCTGCCGCTGGTGAGACCATGACAGCCGGAAAAGGATATATTGCAAGAGGTCCATTGTCACTCGATTATTCTGTCAAAGCAACGACTTCGGCTTTGTTCAATAACGGCGTTCCCCACACGGGAGTCATCCAGCCAACCATTCAGCGTGGAGACCGCTCAATTGTAAACCTGGCTTCTTTTCCAAGTAATAATGGCGTTGCCTTTACAGTGAATGACGACAATTACAACCTGGTAGGAAACCCTTATCCGAGTGCCATCAGCGCCAATGCATTCCTTACCTATAATACTACTACCAACAACGTAATAGAGGGGTCGGTCAGGATATGGACACATGGTACCATGCCGCTGCCTACATCGGTTACCAATCCCAACCCGTTTTATAATTCGTATCAATACAATTACACCAACGATGATTACATTGTGTACAATGGGTCGATGACTTTATCAGGTCCTGTGGGATTTGGCGGTTATATCGGTGCCGGTCAGGGATTCTTTGTGGTGATGAACGAAGGCGTATCGGCTGCATCGAGCACATTGGTATTCAACAACGCCATGCGTGTGAAAGGGTCGGGAAATAACAGTCAGTTTTTTAGGATGAGTAATGCCTTAAGCCAAAGTGGAGAAGAAGGGAAAAGCCGAATCTGGATCGATTTGGTTTCCTCAGCTGGGAAGGTTAGTCGTACCGGAGTGGGTTATATCCCAAATGCCACCATCGAAAAAGACCAGCTTTACGATGCCTATCTTTTAGCAGGCGAACCCCAACAGTTTTATTCGATGATCAATGATGAGAAAATGTGTATTCAGGGTAGACCTGTCCCATTCGATTCGTCCGACGCGGTTCCTATGGGAATGAAAATACCAACGGCAGGCACCTACAATGTTGCAATCGCTTTTGTAGACGGCTTGTTTGAAGACACCAACCAAACTATTTATCTGCAGGATAAAATATTGGGAATATACCACGACCTGCGCACCGCCCCGTACACTTTTACGGCAGAAGCCGGAACTTACAACGACCGTTTCATGCTCAGGTATACCAATGGCGCTTTAGCAACCGAGGATTTCCAAAACAGCAACAGCGTGGTAGTGGCATCGGGGAAAGAAAATGTTAAAGTTCGGTCATACGCAAGTGACATCAGCGCCATCGCGGTATATGACGTATTGGGTCGCGAGATTTTCAGCAAAGACCAAATCAACAATACCGAGTTTTCAATCCCAGGATTGCTCGCCAACCAACAAACCCTAGTGGTCAAAATCAAGCTCAGCAATGGGCAGACGGTGATCCGCAAAACGATTTACTGATCAGGTAAAAACAAAAATCCCCGCCTCAGCAGCGGGGATTTTTTTATTAACCCAACCCAAATTTACTCTTTGATTAATTTTTTGCTCGCGGTTTCTCCGTTGATGAGCGTGACTTTGACGAGGTATATTCCGGCGTTGAGCGAACTCACATTTACAGTTTCTTTATCGCTTTCTAAAACTTTCTGGCCCGTCATTGAAAATACGGTAAGGTTTTCGACTTTGCTGTTGGCAGAAACTTTTACAATACCCGAGGCCGGATTCGGTGCAATACCAATCGCAGTGGCAGAAGTTCGCGTCGTAGTTAATGGCAAATCGACAATCTTGTATTTCATCACACCCAAGTCGGTTGTGGCCAGGTAGGCGTCAATCGTGTTGCCGATGAAATCATAATCTGCGCTGTAACATTGTACATGCGCGAGCGCTTCGTTGGTGATGGTTTCCCAACTTAAGCCATTGTCTACTGTGTATACAATTTGGGCATCCACAAACTCACCCGAAAAAACGCTGCCCACAATCACACCGTCATTGAGTGGCGAATGTTTAATGCGTTTCACATCTACGCCAGGCAACACTACATTCCAGTTTGTGGCGCCATCGGTAGTGGTAAAAATCCCTTCGTTGCTAGCAAGTGTCAGTTGGTTTTCATTGAGCGGATTTTTCTGCAAATCCCAAATCAAATCCTGTCCGGCAATAATGTTTTCGAGGCCCAACGATTGGTCTTCCCAGGTTTGACCGCCGTCAATCGATTTGAAAACCCGGGTGGCTTTGGCGATAAAAATCACGTTCGAGTTGGTTGAAAGAATTGCGATGCCCGTAACCACACCTTCGCCAAATTCATTGATTTGAGGCGTGATGATATCGGTCACGATGACGTTGCTCGTGTCGGTGATATCGAGCTTGTACACCGATCCACCTTCGCCAGAGCGCATCGACACAAAAATGATATTGCTGTTGTTGGGGTCTACGGTAAGTTCCTGGATGTCATCGGCGAAAGCCTGCATTATATTGGTGGTGGTCGCGCCGTAGTCGGTGCTTACATTGAGCCAACCGCCAAAGAATCCCATCGACGCATAGGTAAAGACGCGTCCGGGAATCGTTTTGTCGGCTACGATATAATTGCGTTTAGGGTTGAACGAATTTGGCGATTCGATGTCATATTCGGACGTGATTCCATTGGTAATATTCTTGTGCAAACGTCCGCCGTTGCTTCCGTAATACAAATGCGTGTTGTCACTCTCGCGCGCAATAGACGTAGAAATGATGTTGTAGAACGGCGCCTTCATTTGTGTAATTGTAGCCCCGCCATCGGTAGAGAATTGCGGGAATAAATCGGTGCTGATGGCTATTTCATTCGTGTTCGATGGATTGTACGAAGCATTGAGCCCGTAGTAATAGTCCATCGAAAGGCCTACCGGATAAACGATGGTGGTCCAGGTGGCGCCGCCATCTATGGTGCGTACGATTTCATTTTCCTCGAGTACGATGATTTTGTTGGTGTCTGTGGTGCTGAATACAATTTTGGTGATGTTGTTGAGCGTTTCGTCGGTCCAGCCGATGGCTACCGTGTTCCAGGTGTTGCCGCCGTCGGCCGAGCGGAACAGGTTTTCGGGATGGATACCAAAGCCAATACTCGAACCCAATAATACATCATCAGGATTCGACGGGTTGAAAGCAATCGCCTCGAGGGTAACGCCGGGGAGGCTTTCTGTAAAAGTAGCGCCCAAATCTGTCGATTTCCATAAGCCGCCATCGATATCCGAATCGCCGTTGCCGCGCATCAGGAAAAAAGTCTCATTGCTCGTTGGGCTGATCGCCACATTGTTGAGGAACACATTGTCGTGGTCTACGGTATAATAGATTTCTGTCCAGGTTGCGCCGCCGTCGATGGTATAGAAGGTTTTGCCCTGATTGCTCAATCCTACAGAAAACCCGGTGTCTACGAGCATGACATTGGCGTCGCTTGCAGAAATCCAATACGAACTCAGGTAGCTCGCTCCGGCATCGGGCACACCGTTTTCGGGTACGGTAAAAGAGGCGACAAGCGCAGCCGTTTCTATATCGAACACATGGATTTGGTCGCGTGTAGAAAACGTAAGCTTGCTCGTTCCGTAAAGGCGCAAATTGTCGAGAAAATCGGTGCCCGGATACGAATACAATAAAGTCCAGGTGGCGCCATTGTCTTTAGAAACGACCAAATGGTTGCCTTGCGTCGCGGCGTACAACGTGCCTGCAGCCATGGCGTCGTAAGTCACATCTTCGAGTTTGCCAAAATTGGCCGATGCCTCAAAGCTCACCTGTGATTGGCCCGAATAACCAAATGCAAGCAATAAAGCCAGTAGTGTAATCTTCTTCATTTTTAGGTGGTTTTTAGTTTCCTAAATTTTCAGAAAAATTGCGCGCCTGGCCAAAAATCCAACTGGACAAAGTGTGACAATCTGGTGACAAACCGTGATTTTACAACGAAGCGAGGTAATCGTAAAGATTGATATTATCTGGTAGTTCCATTTTGGCAGAAATCCTTTCCTTGCGTTTGCGGCAGGCTTCGGCGGTGACGTTGAGCATCGATGCGATTTCCTTGGTGCTCAAATTCATGTAGATGTAGGAGAGGAACCGGATGTCATTGGCCGTAAGATTTGGATGTTTGTGTTTTAAAGTATTCAAAAACCCTTGATTCACTTCCTCGAAATGCGTGATGAAACTGTCCCATTCGCCATCCGACTTGAGATGTCCCTTAAGCGCGTGGATGTGATTGACGAGTGTGGCGTCCTTGGCCAGTTGTGGCGTTTGGCTTAGTTCGGTAAGTACCTGCTCAATCATTTCGTTTCGTCCAGAAAGGTAAAGTGCCTTGGCCGACAGTTTGCGGTTGCGCGATTCAAGTTCATTCTTAAGCCGCTCCTGTTCTAGTAGCGCGATGGCTTGCTTCTCGTTGAATTGTTGTTCGAGCAATAAGTTGTCGCTTTGTTTCTTGTCGAGTTCGAGTTTGAGGATTCGTTCGTTGCGCTCGGCGATAATTTTCTTTTGCTTGTGCTTGATTGAGATGTTGCGTAAAGTCCAAACCACAAATAACACAACTATAATAATAATGGCGATGATTGAATAGAAGATTTTACGTTCACTCGCCATTTTGGCCTCATTGAGTTTGATTTCGTTCCTGTAGTTCTGAATTTCGAACTTTACCTTGCTGTTCTCGAAGAGTTTCCCGTCCTTGATTTTGTGGATGGCGATATTGGCTTTCAATACCGAGTCTTTGAACCGCAGCGCCGCGTCAAAATCCTGTTGCTTGGCGTTGATTTCGGAGAGCAGTTCAAAAATGGTGATTTTGGTTTCGAGATCGGGTTGGCGCGTGAACGTTTGCTGTGCGAAAGATTCGGCCTGTGCGAGGTTGTTTTGCTTGAGATACGATTTGGCGATGATGGTGAGCAATGAAATTCCGGTATCATTGAAATCCAGATCTTTGGTGGTTTTGAGCAAAACCGAAGCGTTTTCCCTTGCCTGTTGGGACTTCCCGGTATTGAGGTCGCAGTCGGCCAAGCCGATTTTTGCCAATACAATGAATTGTGGTTGGCTCGGCATCAGCGGAATCGATTCTTCGAAATACCTGCGCGCGAGTTTGTAATTGCCGGTTTCGCTGGCCACATTCCCTAGGTTCATCGCGTACAAACCGAGTTTGATAGGGTCTTTATTGGCCTTGGCAATCGCGTAGGCTTTGCCAAAATACTCGTTGGCCTTCTCGTAGTTTTTTTCTTTTGAGTACAAGATGGCGATGTTGTTGAGTACCGTCATCTCGTATTTCGGGTCGAGTTCCCGAAGCGCAATCGTATAGGCTTCGAGGTAATGGTTGAGCGCCTCGCCATATTCGAGCAACCCGTAGTAATTGGCGCCGATATTATTGATGGCCAGGAATTGCTGGGTATACCAACGGTTCTTTTCGGCGATGACGCGTGCCTGGGTCAGTAATTCGAGCGATTTGATATTTTCATTGCGATTCATCGCATCGATGCCCTCGCGAATGAGTTGGTCGCAACGATCGGTTGGCGCCGCCTGAGCCATAAGTACAACAAAAAAACACAGCGACAAACAGTACGATACAAGGCTATTGGGACGATTGCTAGAAAACATCAAGGTGTTGTTTAAATGGAAACGTAAATGTAGGCAAAAAAAAACAGCGCTTTCCCCAATCGAGAAAAGCGCTGTTTTGTATCACTTTTAAAGTTTTAAGCTTTGATTTTGCCCGAAGCCTCGAGGTTTCGTTCAATCTGGTGGCCCGGTCGAGACCATTTTGGTTTTTCACCCAAGGCAGCAAATTGAGAATCTGCGGCTTCAACGGTTTGTGGTTGCATGAGTTTGATGAACGGTTTCTGCGGTACGAGCCCAAGCATTTCAAACATCTTCATGTCGTCGTTCACATCCGGGTTGGGTGTAGTGAGGAGTTTGTCACCTGCAAAAATCGAGTTGGCTCCGGCAAAGAAACACATGGCCTGGCCTTCGCGGCTCATATTCATCCGTCCGGCAGAAAGGCGAACTTGGGTTTCGGGCATTACAATCCTTGTCGTAGCGACCATGCGGATCATTTCCCAGATTTCTACAGGTTTTTCGTCTTCCATCGGTGTGCCTTCTACGGCTACAAGTGCGTTGATCGGCACCGATTCGGGTTGTGGGTCTAGAGTTGCCAACGCCACGAGCATTCCGGCACGGTCTTCAATCGATTCGCCCATGCCAATGATACCGCCGCTGCAAACCGTGACGTTGGTTTTGCGTACGTTCTCAATGGTTTGGATGCGGTCTTCAAACCCGCGCGTAGAAATCACTTCCTTATAATATTCTTCTGAAGTATCTAAATTGTGGTTGTAGGCGTAGAGCCCGGCTTCGGCAAGGCGTTGCGCTTGGTTTTCGGTGATCATTCCCAAGGTACAGCAAACTTCCATATCGAGTTTGTTAATGGTACGTACCATTTCCAAAACCTGATCAAACTCAGGACCGTCTTTTACATTTCGCCAGGCAGCGCCCATGCAAACGCGTGAAGAACCGCTAGATTTGGCGCGCAAAGCCTGTGCTTTGACTTGTTGTACCGACATCAAATCGTTACCGGTAATAACGGTATGGTAACGTGCTGCTTGCGGGCAATAGCCGCAATCTTCCGGGCAGCCTCCGGTTTTGATGGAAAGTAACGTAGACACCTGTACCACATTGGGATCGTGGTGTTGGCGGTGAATGGTGGCCGCTTCAAAAAGCAGGTCCATCATAGGTTTGTTGTATATCTCGAGAATTTCGGCTTTGGTCCAGTTGTGTTTGGTACTGCTCATGGTCGTGCTTTTATTTGCTTCAAAAGTAGCAAATTCAACCGAAGTAAAAAACAAAAAAATCCCGCTGCGGGAAAGATTCACAAAGCGGGATTTACAATTGAATTTTGTGTTTAGTCTACTTTGTTGATGACTTCTACTTTGTTTTTCCAGTATTGCATCAAACTAAAGGAAACCACCAGCGAAGCGGCCACCGATTCAAACAGTAAACCAATGCAGTATTGTTGAATGGTGAGTTCTCCTCCACCAAAAATAAAACTTTCTGAAAGATTTTTCAAATAGGACTCACCACCTTTAAATTCAATAAAGGCCAGCAAACTCGCTATACTTAAGACCGCACCAATCATTGAGGTCAGGATTGCCGAAACGAAGTTGGTATTGTAACCGCGAATGCCATCGGCGTGGTTTTGGGTCAGTGTTCTGTTTACACCGTAAATCACAAATACGATGTTGAATATCCTTAAAATAAATTGGTCAGACAATCCCATATATTGCAGGATCAGGAAATAGATACCAATTCCAAGAAAGATAATGAATCCGTTGGCAAGTTCTCTCGAATATTTCATAATAATAAGTTTTAGGATTATCACAAATGCATTGCGATAAAAATTAGACAATCGCGACCTGAAGTTTTGTGGCAGAAATAATACTCTAAATTTAGGGTATAATAGATTGACCGACTTATAAATAAGAAAGAATTTAATACAACTTAAACAAGAAAGAAGAAAGCGCTTACGGTTTTAAATTATTAGCAATGAAATTGTTAGACCAATTTCGGTCGAATTCGATTTGACGTTTGAGCGTGTCGAGGTCTTCGAATTTTTGCTCATCGCGAATGTATGCAAGAAAAGAAACCTGAAGATTTTTTCCGTAAAGGTCGCCTTCAAAATCCAGGTAATACACTTCTATCGAGAGCTTGTTGTCATCGGTGACGGTAGGGTTTGTACCGATGCTCATCATGCCATAAACGTTTTTCCCGTTGATTGTCGATGCTACAACATAAATGCCTTTTTTGGGAATCAGTTTGTAATTGGCACCGATTTCAATATTGGCTGTGGGGAAACCAATCGTGCGGCCCAGCTGTTTGCCCTTCACTACAGTCCCTGTCAGGAAATAGTCATAACCCAGATAGTCATTGGCCAGGCTGATGTTGCCGTGTTCGAGCGCCGTACGGATTTTAGTAGAACTGATAGACACCGCATCGATTTCCTGGGCAGAAATCTGCTCGACTTCAAAATCGTATTGTTGGCCAAAGGCAATCAAATCGTTGATGTCGGCGGTACGGTTTCGGCCAAAGCGATGGTCGTGACCGATAACAATCTTGCCGATGTTGAGCCGGTCGACGAGAATTTCCTGTACAAATTCCTCGGCAGTAAGTCTGGAAAAAGCTTTGTCAAACGGGTGGATGATAAGGTTGTCTAATCCAGTCTTGGCCAGCAAAAGCGTTCGTTCCTCGATGGTGTTGATCAACCTGATTTCTGATTGCTCCTGCAGCACCATGCGCGGATGAGGGAAAAAAGTCAAAACCACGCTTTCTAAATCGCCAGTATTGGCGTGCTGGGTTAGTTTTTCGATGATTTTCTGGTGGCCCAGGTGCACGCCGTCAAAAGTGCCAAGCGTGACTACGGTTTTTTTGTTGGACTGGAACTCAGAAATGGATTGAAAAATCTTCAAAGCAGTATTTTTAACTCTTGCAAATTTAGAATTTCAAACGGATATTCAAACCATCGCGTTGGGACTTTGTCGTTAGGCAATCGGGTTTTATTTTTGATGATTTGTCAAGTTTGCCGATCAAATTGGCGACATTCTTTCTAAATGTTGTTAAATCAACACCTCATTTGCTAAAAATTGAAAAATAATAGTATTTTTGCGCCCTATCAAAACTATAAAAAATGAAAAAATTATTACTGTTTTTGGCGATTGTGCTTTCTTTTGCACAATTGTCTGCTCAAAAAAGCGGCATGTGGAGCAGGGCTTCGGTGGCTCAAATACCGCAATCAGCAAAGATCAGGACTACTGATTATTCTGAAAGGGAGCAATTTTACCAGATGAATGTCAATCAGTTGAGACAAGCCTTAGCCAATGTCAATGATCGCTCTTCGGGATTGGCAGGCGTTGAAGTTTCATTCCCGAATATCGAAGGCCAAATAGAGCGGTTCATGGTTTGGGAAAATTCTAATTTTGCGCCAGAATTGCAAGCAAGATTTCCTGAGATCAGGGCGTATGTTGGGCACAGCCTTGCAGACAGAAGCGCAACCATCAATTTTAGTTTGTCGCCACTTGGTGTACAAACGATGGTGTTAAGGGCTGACAATAACTCAGAGTTTATCGAGTCGTACACCAAAGACCGTTCGGTTTATGTATTGTTTGATTCGAAAACCAGGATGGCCAATCGTTTGCCTTTCAAGTGTGCTACTGTTGATCAAAGATTGGTACAAGACATCGCAACAGATGGTAACGTCCTGAATCGTTCTAACGACCAAACCTACAAAACCATGCGTTTGGCACTATCTGTTGTGGGCGAGTATACCCAATATTTCGGTGGGACCGTTGCGGGTGCCATGGCCGGAATGAATGCTTCTATGACCAGGGTGAATGGCGTACTTGAAAAAGATGTGGCCTTACACCTTAATATGATTCCAAACAATGACCTTTTGGTGTATACCAATCCAAATACCGACCCATACTCAGCCGCGGGACCGGGATCAGGCGGTGCCTGGAATGCTGAGGTACAAAGCACCATCACTTCAGTGATTGGTGAAGCCAATTATGACATTGGACACTTATTTGGAGCCGGCGGAGGTGGTGGAAACGCTGGTTGCATCGGTTGCGTTTGCGTCAGCCCAACTGCTCAAGTACCGCTCGGAAAAGGAAGCGCATTTACATCTCCGGCCGATGCAATTCCTGCGGGAGACAATTATGATATCGACTACGTAGTACATGAAATGGGGCACCAATTGGGCGCGACGCACACCTTTTCGAATGAAACGGAGTCGTCCAGCTCAAATGTAGAGCCAGGCAGCGGGTCTACTATTATGGGTTACGCGGGAATTGTAGTTCCTGCTAACCTGAACGTACAAGCGCACTCAGACGCTTATTATGTTTACAAAAGCATCCAACAGATCCAGACCAATCTGGCAAGCAAAACATGTCCGGTGAGCGTTACGGTAAACAATACGGCGCCAACTGTTTCTGCCGGGGCAGATTTTACCGTCCCTAAAGGCACCGCTTTTATCTTAAAAGGAGTGGTTTCTGATGCACAAGGTGACGCACTCACTTATTGCTGGGAGCAAAACAACAATGCGCCTGGTTCGCAATCGGGAGCAAACAGTATTTGTTATGCTACCAAAACGACGGGTCCAAACTATAGGTCTTTCTCGCCAACAACCACGCCCAATCGTTATATGCCAGCTTTGTCTAAGGTTTTGGCAGGAACACTTACCACAACCTGGGAATCGGTTAACACTACTCAAAGAACTTCAAGATATACCTTGACTGTGAGGGACAATAATGTTACCGGACAGCAAACCAATACCGATGAAGTACTGGTTACAACAAGTGGAACAATCGGACCGTTCGCCTTAACCTCGCAGAGTGCCACGACATCTTGGAATGTCGGCGAAACCCAGACCATCGCTTGGGATGTCAACAATACCAATACTTTGCCAGGTTCTGCCAACGTTAATATTAAATTGTCGACCGATGGCGGTTTGACTTTCCCATACATCCTGGCTGCCGATACGCCAAACGACGGTAGCGAAGTTATTACTGTTCCCGAAGTATCACCATCATTAACCTGCAGACTTTTGATTGAACCAACCGGGAATGTCTTTTATGCGGTGAACGCTGCGCCGTTTTACATCGGTTATACAATAGTGACCAATTGCAACACGTACACATTCAACACGCCATTCGCTATTCCTAACGGTTCTAATAGTTATACGGTAAAAAGCATTAATGTTCCAACGGGAGGTATTATCAGTGACGTTAATATCACAGTGAATGCCACACATCCAAACCTTCAAAACCTTACTATTGCTGTGATTAGGCCAAATGGAGGAACGCTACAACCATTGTTCGCGCAACAATGTGCCGGAAACGCCGACATGAATGTAACTTTTGACCAACAAGGAGGCACTTTCACGTGTGCAAGCCCAACCGCCGGAACTTACGCACCTCCAACAGTGACCAACATGAATACCGCATTCAACGGTTTCAACCCAGTAGGGAACTGGCAATTTGGATTCAAGGACACAGTTGCGGGTGCCGATGCGGGAACTGTCAACTCTATCTCCCTTGAAGTTTGTTCTCAGACTACAATTTTAAGCACACAAGATTTTGGTTTCGAAGGATTTGCCTTGTACCCAAACCCAAGCAACGGTACTTTTAAAGTTCAATTCAATTCGCATGCTTCGGGTAAAGTAAACGTTGCGGTGCACGACATGAGCGGCAGACGAATTTTTGACAGATCGTATGCCAACTCGGGATTGTTTGCAGAAGATATCCAATTGGGCAATGCGCAGGCAGGAGTATATTTGGTATCGGTTACAGACGGAGCCAAAAAAATTGTCAAGCGAATTGTAATCCAATAGTTTACAATTCACAAATATTTAAAGCGTCTCTTTTCGGGACGCTTTTTTTATTAACTTTACTGTCCTAATAACCAATCTCCTATTGACTATGAAAAAATTGTTACTCTTACTTGTTGCCTTTTTAATGACGTTGGGCGCGTTTGCCCAACAGCCGATTTGGCAAAAAATCAAACCCGAACAGGTAGCTTCAGAAAAACTGCACCGAGATTCCAATCCTACCAAATTCTTAGTATATGCGCTCAATATGGATGCGCTTAAACAGCAATTGCAAACCGCCCCTTCAAGGCAAAGCAATACAGAGTCCAATACAATTGTGTCGTTCCCAACGCCACAAGGAGACCTGCAGCGCTTTAGAATTTACGAAGCCTCAATTATGCATCCTGAACTGGCTGCGAGATTCACAGATATTCAATCGTATGTAGGAATCGGCCTCGATGACAAATCGGCCACGATTCGTTTTACTACGACCTTATTTGGGTTACACACAATGGCTTTCTCTGGAGTCCAAGGGACGTTTTTCATCGATCCTTACTCTGTAGACAAAAAGAACTATATGGTTTTTAATAAAGCCGACCTCACCACTACACGAAGCTTTAGATGTGACGTTGCAGACACGCCCGATAATCTAGTCGAAGACCTCGACGTTCAAGGGCCACTGTACCGTGCCAATAACAGTTTGTTCAAGACCTTCAGGCTGGCTTTGTCGTGTACCATTGAATACGCGGCTTTCCATGTCAATGCAGCCGGCTTAGGTGGCGGAACGCTCATCCAGAAAAAAGCTGCGGTGCTGGCGGCTATGGTTGTTACCATGACCAGGGTCAACGGTGTTTTTGAAAGGGATATGTCTATGACCTTGCAGCTTATCGCCAATAACGATGCGATTATCAATATCACTTCAGATAATTTGGATAATAATAATAACGCCAATGTGCTTTTACAGCAAAATCAAGACTTTATCGATACGGTAATCGGAAACGCCAATTATGACATAGGTCACGTGGCTACGACAGGCGGTGGAGGTGTGGCTTCTCAAGGGCCATGCCAGCCAACCTCTAAGGCAAGAGGGGTAACAGGTTTGCCCTCACCGGTGGGCGATGAATACGATATTGATTTTGTAGCGCACGAGATGGGTCACCAATTTGGCTGTTCGCACACTTTTAACGGCGACGCCGGCAATTGCGGCGGAGGAAACCGTGTCACCAGTTCAGCTTATGAACCTGGTAGTGGAACAACCATTATGGGTTACGCCGGGATTTGTTCACCACAAGACGTTCAAGCGCACTCAGACGCTTATTACCATGCAAGGAGTATCATCCAGATGAGTGCGTATTTGGTCAATAACGACAATTGTTCTGTATCGGTACCAAGCGGCAATACGCCGCCTACTGTAAGTGCCGGAGCCAATTACACCATTCCATACGGGACTGCTTTTGTTTTGACCGGATCGGCGACCGATGCCGAGAACCAAGCGGGATTGACTTATTGCTGGGAACAGTACAATTTTAATATTGCAACACAACCGCCTGTGGCTTCCAGCGCAATAGGCCCTAATTTCAGGTCTTTCAATCCAACCGTATCAACGAGCAGGTATTTCCCGAGATTCCAGGACGTTTTGGCCAACAACCTTACCCCAACCTGGGAAGTTGTGCCCAACGTGGCCCGAATCATGACATTTTCGCTCGTGGTTCGCGATAACCAAGTTGGAAATGGCGGACAAACCGAAAGGGCAACAATGAACCTGACTTTAGCCAATACAGGTCCGTTTAAAGTGACTTCACAAAGCGCGCTCGAAGCATGGCCGCAAGGTTCATCACAAACCGTAACCTGGGATGTGGCAGGAACAACAGCAAATGGCATCAACACCGCAAACGTCAATATTCGTATGTCTATCGACGGTGGCGCGACTTTCCCGATCATGCTGGCCGCTAATACACCAAACGACGGGTCTGAAGTGATTACCGCGCCCAATTTTACCTCACAAACCTGTAGAATTTTGATTGAGGCGGTAGATAACGTATTCTATGCGGTAAACAGCGCCACATTTTACGTTGGATATCAGTTGGTGACCACTTGCCGTGCGTACGTCTTCAATACACCTTTCGCGGTTCCAAACGGCTCTAATTCCTATACGGTTAAAAATATCAATGTACCGGATCCCGGCGTAATCAGCGATGTAAATATCACCATCAACGCCACGCATCCCAACTTGCAAAACCTGACCATGGCGGTAATCAGGCCCAACGGAGGAACCTTAAGTACCTTGTTTACGCAACAATGTTCTGGCAATTCAAATATGAACGTAACCTTTGATGCCCAAGGAAGTGCTTTCACGTGCGCTAGCCCAACTGTGGGGACTTATGTTCCGCCATCAGGGTATAACCTGAATCTTATGAATGGTTTTAACCCTACCGGAAACTGGCAATTTGGATTTAAGGACAATGTGGCGGGTGCCGATGCCGGAACCATCAATTCGATTACATTAGAAATTTGCTCGCAGTCACTTGCGGTATCCGATTACGAATTCGAGAATTTCGCCATATATCCCAATCCAAATAAAGGTAACTTTACCGTGCAGTTTGAATCCCGATCAGGCAATAAAATCAATATTGCTGTTCATGATATGAGCGGTAGAAAAATCTTCGACAAGCACTACAATAATAACGGATTGTTTGCTCAGGACTTGCAACTCGACAATGCGCAAGCGGGAGTCTATCTGGTATCAATCACCGATGGCAGTAAAAAAACCGTAAAACGCATCGTCGTTCAATAAACGACAGTGATAATAAAAAGAAAAGAGCCCGTTACTAAACGGGCTCTTTTTATTTGAGTTGAAACGCAAACGATTTGGTCACCTGCGGCACTTCGGAGATTTCAAATTCGAGCAAACCTGCCCTTTCGGTTTTGGTGCCGTTGATATGGAGCGCACCTTGCCCTACTTTATAATAACCCGTCTGCCCTTTGCAGAAACAGAATCTGCCGTAAAGCATTTTAATGTTTTGAAGTGATGTATCGGTTAGGACGATCGCATCTGGGTTTTGCTCTATTTCAAAAATCACTTCTTCGCGATAACCGCCGTCCTGGATGTCGCCTTTTACGATGCGTGAGAACTCGTATTTGATGACATTGGTTGCTGCGCTTTCGGATAGCTCGTAATAATCGCGCCCGAAATCGTCTTTTTTTAAGGTTATGCCTTTGTTTTTAATTAATTCAATCGTGCATTTGGCATTCTTCGGGCATTCGCTTGTAAGCGATACAGAATCGACTACGCCCTGTTTTTGCGCGCTGCAGGCAAAGAGCAGTAAGCTGAAAATCGCGACAGTCTTTCTCATGTTATTTTCCATTAAAAGATGTCATCGTGTTTTCGAGTCCGGCCGTTGCGAAGGAACGAATCGCTTCGATTGATTTTTCAAGCCGTTCGGGCATGAGCTTTTTCTCGTTGTCATCCCAATCGCCGAGTACGTAATTCACCTGCTGTCCTTTCTTGAATTCATCGCTGATCCCAAACCTAAAACGTGTGTAATTTTGTGTATTGAGCACAAGGTTGATGTTTTTTAGTCCGTTATGTCCGCCGTCACTGCCTTTGGGTTTGATGCGGATGGTCCCGAATGGGAGGTTCAGGTCATCGGTAATCACCATAAGGTTTTCTTGTGGAATGTTCTCTTTATCGAGCCAGTATTGCACGGCCTTTCCACTGAGGTTCATATACGTGTTGGGTTTGAGCAAAAAGAACGTCCTCCCCTTGAATTTGTACTGCGCAAGCGCACCGAGCCTGACGGTGTCAAAAGACAACGACTCTTTGTCGGCTAGAAAATCGAGTACCTGAAACCCGATGTTGTGTCGCGTATTGACGTATTCGGCACCGATGTTTCCGAGTCCTACGATTAAAAATTTATTACTCACGCTTTTCATATTGTTTTTTTGGTGTTCGTGAACCTGCGGTTTCATTGGGTCTAGTTGTTCTTTGGGTTGGGAGGTGAATAATTTGGAAAAAAGGTTCATAGTACAAATGTAATTTATTGTCTGTAATTGTCATTCCGACGCAGGAGGAATCTTATGGAGATTACTGTGAACTCCATAAGATTCCTCCTGCGTCGGAATGACAAACGGTGTTGATTCGCGTTAGGGATAGTAGCGGAAAGCCCACAGCGAGGCACGAGCGAGGACTTGCAGCGGATAGCCCGGCGCGAGGTACGAGCGCAACGCTCAACGCAAAAAAAAAAGCACCGGCGAACCGATGCTTTTAAATATGGTAGAAAAATTATTATTTTTTCTTTCCTTTTGCAGGAGCTCCTTTTGCTGCTTTCGCCGCTTCCTGAGCTGCCTTCATTGCCGCACGCGAGATTCTCACCTGAGCAACCACAGTGTTGTCTGGGTGCATCAATTTGAATTTCTCGGCAGGCAAAGCCGTTACATACAATTTGTTACCCATTTCAAGTGGCGAGATGTCTGCCACTACGTAATCAGGCAAATCTTTTGGCAATGCTTTCACTTTGAGTTTGCGTTGGTTGAGACGTAAAACACCTCCCAAAAGCACACCTGGAGAAACTCCGGTTACTTTCACAGGCACTTCCATCATGATTTCTTTTTTGTCATCCAATTGGAAGAAATCCATGTGCAAGATTTTGTCAGACACCGGGTGCACCTGAATGTCCTGCAAAATGGCGTTGTACGATTTACCACCAGCCTCGATCACAACAGTGTGCGCGTTTGGGGTGTAAACCAAGTTTTTAAATGCTTTCTCTTCTGCCGAGAAATGCACTGGTTTGTCTCCTCCGTATAACACGCAAGGAACCATTCCAGCATCACGTAAAGCTTTCGTCGCCGACTTGCCCACGCTTTCTCTTTCTGATCCTTTAATCGTAATCGATTTCATTGTAAATAATATATAGTTAATAAAAAATTCAATTGATAATTAACAATTGATAATTGATAATTATTTTGGGCGTTGCCTTTCACACCGGCCTGCGCACCTGCTGGCTCCTCGCTAAAACAGTCTACCAGACTGTTTCTTTACGCTCGGCCCTGGCCGCGCTTTCCGCTTTATCTTTTGTTCCTTTCGTCACAAAAGGATACCGCTTCCAATCGCTAACGCGGCATTCGTTTTCAATTGCAACATTCGTTACACTCGTCGGCCAACACGCCGCCTGACTCCTTCGCTAAAACAGTCCACAGGACTCTTTTTTAACGCTCGGCCCTCTAACGCGGGCACTCGTATGCTCAACGTCTCTTCGGTCTTTCGACTTTCGACTTTCCTCTTTTGACTGGCGTAGCCTACATCAAAAACTTCCCGCTGATCGAGTTGTTGTGCTGCACCATCTTCATCACATCGGCAAAAAGCGGTGCACAGCTTACCACCCTTATTTTTTTGGATTCCCTCTTTAACGGAATCGAATCGGTCACAATCAATTCCAGCAATTTGGAATTCTCTATCTTATCATAAGCCTCTCCCGAGAGGATAGCGTGGGTACAAATGGCACGTACGCTTAAAGCTCCTTTTTCAATCATCAAATCCGCGGCCTTGGCGAGCGTTCCTCCGGTGTCGATCATGTCGTCAACCAAAATCACATTGCGGCCTTTGACTTCCCCGATGAGTTCCATCGTATCAATCACATTCGCGGCGCGGCGTTGCTTGTAACAAATCACCACATCCGACTCGAGATACTTAGAATACGCGTAAGCCCTTTTAGAACCGCCCATATCCGGTGACGCAATCGTCAGGTTGTCGAGGTTCAAACTTCTCACATACGGCAAAAATATCGTCGATGCAAAAAGATGGTCTACCGGTTTTTCGAAAAACCCCTGAATCTGGTCGGCATGCAAGTCCATGGTCATGATCCTTGTCGCGCCGGCAGCATCAAGCAGATTCGCCACCAACTTTGCTCCGATTGGAACACGCGGCTTGTCTTTACGGTCCTGTCTGGCCCAACCAAAGTACGGAATCACCGCCGTTACGTGTCTGGCTGAGGCGCGTTTTGCTGCATCGATCATGAGCAAAAGTTCCATCAGGTTGTCGGCGCTCGGGAATGTCGAGCAGACAATAAAGACGCGCAATCCCCTTATCGATTCTTCATAAGAAGGCTGGAATTCACCATCACTATATTTTGAGAACGTTACTTTACCCAGCGGAACACCGTATTTCTCGGCGATCATTTCTGCCAGGTGTACACTTTGCGAACACGCAAATATCTTTGCTTCCGGTTCTTGGTGCGGCATTTTAATTTAGTTGTTTGGTCCTCGGCATTTGATAAAATTTAGGCCTTGACATGAGTCTTGGCTTCGCGCTTATAAAGGCCTCGGATGTAGTTAGTTAGTTGTGTGTTGCGTTACCGCGGTGCAAATTTAGGAATAAAAACCAAGTATGAAAGGATATTTTTGAGTTATTTCTTTAGATATGTAATATTATTTTTTACATTTGCACCGTGTTTTACAGCAAGCAATTGCTTAAAGCGATAAAATCAACTGTCGTTGGTTTTTGTCTGTCAAGCCCGGATGGCGGAATTGGTAGACGCGCTGGTCTCAAACACCTGTGGGAAACCGTGCCGGTTCGACTCCGGCTCCGGGTACAAAATGCTCCTCGTTTGAGGAGCATTTTTCATTTAGGAGCGAGTCAAACATTTTTTGTTTTGACGGCTCCGGGTACAAAATGCTCCTCGTTTGAGGAGCATTTTTCATTTAGGAGCGA
>ENA-UOWO01000325-UOWO01000325.1-activated-sludge-metagenome-genome-assembly--contig:-NODE-325-length-70642-cov-9.236304_pt1 | contig 70642 bp, 61 predicted proteins | sample MGYA00238148_ERZ761564 | MGnify/ENA primary metagenome ERZ761564 (study PRJEB28885, sample SAMN05720194) | activated sludge metagenome | isolation source: Anaerobic digester | place: USA...
CATAGCCTATCCTGGCCCGGTAGGCGACGATATCCGCCTCGCGCAGGTCGACGCCATTGACGAGGACCCGGCCAGACGAAGCCGGCAGCAGGCCGAGCAGGGCCTTGACCAGCGTCGACTTGCCCGAGCCTACCGGCCCGATCACCCCGACGCGCTCGCCACGGCGCAGCGTCATCGTTATGTCCGACAGGGCGTCGCCGGGCCGGTCGCCGTAGCCGAAGGTGAATCGCTCGAGCCCTATCGTCGCCACGTCCCCGACCGGGGCGGGACATGCGGGACGGTATGGCTCCGGGTGGGCGGTCAGCTCCTCGAGACGGTCGATGTTGACGAAGGCGCGCTTGCCCGAGACGAATAGCTGCGGTATGTCGAGGATGGGGTAGATCAGCATCGACAGGTAGGTATAGAAGGCGTAGAAAGTGCCTACGGAAATACTGCCCCGGACGGCCATCAAGCCGCCCGCGAACACGATGCCGACCTGCGCCACGTAGTCGATGTACTGGTAGATCATGTGGAGCACGACCTCGAGCCTGGCCACGGCCATCTCGGTGTTCCAACGAGTCTTGAGTACATCGGAGAAGAAGCGCTTGTACTTGTCCTCGCAGGCGTAGGCCTTGATGATGCGCACGCCGGAGAAGCTCATCTCGAGCCTCGAGTTGATGGCGCTGATCGCCTGCTGGTTCTTCTGGAAGGTATCGTAGATCCTATCTTGCGTCACGTAGAACAGGGCGATCATGACCGGGAGCGGTATCAGCGACAGCAGGGTCAGCCGCCAGTCGAGCAGGAACATGGCGCCCAGGCAGAATGCCACCTTGCTGATCGACTCGACCGCCCTGAAGATGCCGGAGCAGAGGAACCATGACAGCTTGGGGAAATCGTACAGGTCGTCGGTCAGCCTCGTGACGATGTCTCCGGAGGAGAACTTGGAGAAGAAGGAGTAGTCCTTGGCCAGTACCTTGCGCCAGTACTTGGAGCGTATAGCGTGCTCGAAGATGGAGTTGGTCACGCCGCGTATGCCCGGGAAGAGCGAGGCGACGAGGCCGCCGACCCCGACCGCGGCGAACACGAGGAGCAGCCGGTCGACCTCGCGCATGGCGTCATCCGCTCCGGACTCGAGGAGGCGCTGGATCGTGTCGAGGAGGCGCTTGCAGAGGTAAGGATAGGTGACGGCCACGGCACTCGACAGCAGGGTCAGAGCGAAGAGGACGACGATCAGCCAGGCTTTCTCCTTCCAGAGTCGGCCTATCCAACGTATATGGTCTACGCGCGGCGCGTCGGCGCCGCCGCTCGGTTCGCTCATGCTATCGTCTCCGTTTCGGCTATCAGGTCGGGGAACTGGAGGCGTACCAGCTCCCGATATTCGGGTAGGGACTCTATCAGCTCGTCGTGCCTGCCCTGCGCGATGATGCGACCATCCTTGAAGAACAGTATCTTGTCCGCCTTGAGGATCGACGAGAGGCGGTGCGCCACGATCAGCGCGGTGCGGCCCTTTAGCAGCACGTCCAGGCTACGCTGGATCTTGCGCTCGGTCGCCACGTCGACGCTCGCCGTCGCCTCGTCCATGATGATCAGCTCGGCGCCGAACGCGACGGCCCTGGCGAAGGACAGGAGCTGCTTCTCGCCCATCGATAGGTTGGAGCCCCGCTCATGCAACTCCGCGCCTATGCCGCCGGGCAGCCTTGAGACGAAGTCCGCGGCATGCACCGTGCGGAGCGCCGCCTCGGCATCCTCGACGGACAGGCCGTCGTCGTAGACTCTGACGTTCTCGAGGATGCTACCCGGGAATAGGTAGACGTCCTGGAGGACGAGGCCTATCGTGCGCCTCCAGGCCTGGGTCGACAGCTCGCCGAGCGGCGCGTCGTCGACGAGTATCGAGCCGGAGGTCGCGGCGTAGAAGCCGCATAGCAGGCTGACCGTCGTCGTCTTGCCCGAGCCGGACGGGCCGACCAAGGCTACCGTCTCGCCCCGCTGGATGGTGAACGAGACGCGGTCGAGCACCGGCTCGCCGGGTTTGTACTCGAAGGATACGTCGCGGAACTCGATCTGCCGCTCGAAGCGCGGCTCCAGACCGGAACCGACCGGCTCCGGTTCCAGATCCAGGATGCCGAAAATGCGACCGAGGGCGACGCGGGCCTGCTGGATACCTCGTATGTTCTCGCCTATGCTGAACAGCGGCTCGAACAGCCTCATGCCGTACTCGATGAACACGAGCAGGGTGCCGACGGTCAGCGCGCCCGCGAAGACCTGAGGCGCTACCAGCTTGATGATCAGCACCATGAACATCGGCCCGCCCAGGAAGTTCATGAAGCCCATCGTGCTGTACTCGATCATGCCCGAGCGTATCTCCGCGTCGCGCTTGTCCTTGCTGGCCCGCTCCAGCCTGGCCGCGGCGTGTTCCTCTCGATTGAAGGCCTGTACGACCTCGATACCCTGGGCGAACTCGGTGGCTATGGCCGTGATCTCAGCGTACTTCTTGCGGCCCTTCTCGTAGAGCGGCCTGAGCCTGTCGAAAATGAAGATGAACGCGACGAGCAGGAAGGGCATCGGGATGAAGACCAGCGTCGCAATCCTGGCGTCTATCGCGACGAATACGCCGAAGATACCGAAGAAGTAGATGATGTTGCCTATCAGCATGATGCCCGTCTCGCTGAACAGCTGCTTGACCTTCTCCGTGTCGTTCTCGACTCTGGCCATAAGCTCGCCGACCTGGTGCTTGTCGAAGTAGCTGACCGGGAGCGTCAGGAGGTGGGAGAACAAGTCTCGCTTGACGTTCGTGACGACGTTCAGCCCCAGCTTGACGATGGTCGTCGTCTGATAGTAGGTGAGCGCCCCCATCGCCACGATGATGCCGAGGTACAGGAGGGCGTAGCGTATCATGCCGACCAGGTCCTTGTTCGGTATGGACTCGTCGACGAGGGCCCGCAGGATGAGCGGTCCGGCCAGCTTTGCCAGCGTCGATAGGGCCATCGCCGCGAAGCCGAGCAGGAAGAGGCCCCAGTAGGGCGATAGGTACGATAGGAATCGTTTCAGGCCTATGCGGCGGCCGGCCGGATGGTTCGTCTTCATGATGCTACGGCGCAACTATATCGCCGAGCGAATCCGAGGGTAAAGAGACAGATCGATTAAAACAGCGGCGCCGAGGCTCGGGTCAGGCTATCAGGTAGCCGAGCGCGGGGATGGTGAACAGCGACAGTAGCGTCGAGGCGAAGACCAGGGCCGAGGCGGTCACGTCGTCGCCGCCGTAGACGCCGGCGAGTATGGTGCTATTGGCCGCCACGGGCATAGCCGCCACGAGCACCGGAATCGACAGCTCCAGGCCCGTAAGTCCAGCGGCCTTGGCCGCGGCGAACGCCAGGGCGGGCAGGAGGGCGAGGCGATAGGCCGTCGTCAGCCATAGCCGCGGGTTCGACAGGACTCCGCCGATGCGCGTGTTGGCCAACGTCGCGCCGATGACGACCATCGCCAGCGGTGTGGTCATGCCGCCGAGCAGGTCCATCGCCGAGTACAGCGGCTCGGGTATACGTACCGAACCGAGGAACAGCGCGAAGCCCGCGACCGCGGACACGATCGACGGGTTGACGAGTGAACGGAGCGAGCCGAGGCTGGGGCGGCGCGTTCCCGGCGCACCGGCGCCCGAGCGTCGCCCCGATATCATCACGATGCCGACCGAGAAGGCGAGTACCTGGAACGGTATGTTGTAGATCGAGAGGATGAACAGGCTTTCCTTGCCTAGGAGCGACTCCGCCACCGGGAAGCCCATGAAGGCGACGTTCGAGAAGCACATCGCGAAGCGGTGCACCCCGAGCTCCGCTCGCCCGGACTTGCGGTACGCCGCGGTTGCAAGGTAGGCGAGCGGGAAGGACGCCGCGTAGAACAACAGCGAGAGGCCCAGTATGCGCAGGGCCTGGTCGCGCAGCGCGGGGCTGAAGGGCCGCTGCATGGATATGATGATGACGGCCGGCAGGGTGTAGTCCACGAGGAAGCGCGACAGGGCGCGCACGTTGTCGGGAGACAGGGTACGGGTCTTGACGGCACCGAAGCCGACGCAGATGAGCAGGAATAGGATGAGGCTCTGCATCATCGAGGGAGGCAGGACGATCATGCTAGCGCTTCTCCTTCGGCGCCCGTTCGGCGCTCATCGAGAGTACGGCGTCGAGGGCCCGTTCCCAACGTTCGTAGCGTTCGTCGTAGGCGGCTGCGCGTCGCGGATCCGGCTCGTAGCGGGCCCCGACGGCGACCATGGAGGCCGACGCCTCGGCCAGGCTGGATCGTTCGCCGAGGGCGACCGCGCAGGCGCAGGCGTCGCCCATGGCCTCGCACTCCGGCGACGCCGGCACTTCGACGGGCAGGCCCAGGACGTCGGCCTTGATGGCGCAGAGGGAGGCGTCGCGGGCGGCCCCGCCTGAGCAGCGCGCCAAGCGGATGTCGAAGCCGCCGCCGCGTATGCGATCGGCCGCGAGGCGCAGGCCGAAGGCGATCGACTCGACCACGGCGCGAGCCATCTCCTTCCTGCCGTGGTCCAGGGACAGGCCGATGAAGGCGCCTCGCAGACCCGGCTCCCAGAGCGGCGCTCGCTCGCCGGATAGATATGGGAGGAATATCGGCACGTCCCCGTTGGAGCGCTCCGCGTCCAGTAACAGTGCTTCGATGCCATCGTAGCCGGATACTCCTCCCGTCGAGTAGCCGGAGGCGCGGGCGAACCACTCGACTGCCGTGCCGCTCGTCGACAGGCCGCCCGATAGGTTCCAGAGGCCGCTCACCGCGTGGGGCAGGCTGAAGATGGCGCGGTCCGGGAACGGGCGATCGGCGCAGACGTTGAGCGCCTCGCTCGAGCCGGAACGGTCGCAGGCGAGGCCCGTCTCGACCGCTCCGGAGCCAACGAGAGCGGCGAGGAAGTCAGGGAACCCGGCGACGATAGGCAGGCCGGCGGGTAGGCCGACCGCCTCGGCGGCCTGCCGGCTGACCGAGCCGATGACGGTCGCGGGGCGTATGTAGCGGGGAAAGAGCGAGTCGGCTAGCCCGAGCCGAGCCGCGACGGCCCTGTCCCAGACGAAGGCGTCATAGTAGTCGTCCGCGAGATAGGATACAGGGGCGGCGCCGAGCGCGAAGGCCAGGTATTCCGGGCCGGAGAAGAACATGGCTACGTCGTCGCCTTGGGGCGATTCGATGGCGCGCAGGGCCTTGGGCAGGTAGAACGACGGGTCGACGCGGCGGCCGGCCAGGGCCGAGACTCGCTCGGCCTCGGCGACGGCGCCTCGCTCCAGCCACGAGGCGGCGCGCCCGATGGGCAGTCCGTCTCCGCCGACGGTCACCAGGGTCGGGCCATTACCCGATACGGCTACCGCGGCGAGCCCCGCCGCGAGCGTGGCTTCGCCAATGCCTGTCGCGGCCTCGGCGTAGGCGATGGCGGTCGCGCGCAACCACTCCATCGGGTCGGCTTCGAAGCCCCTGTCGCCTAAGTGCAGGCCGACCGGGGCCTTACCGAAGCCTAGCCTGGAGCCGCTCGCGTCGGTGATGAGGCACTTGACCGACGATGTGCCGACGTCGATGCCGCAGTACACGGTTAGGCGTCCTTCGCTATCAGGGCGCGTACGTCGCAGCGCTCGGCCCAGCGGCAGGCGGCGCAGGACGCGCCGGGGCAATCGAAGAAGTCGCTCACGCGCTCGAGCTGCTCGACGTGCCAGGACAGGTCCTCGATATAGGCGTCGAGCGACTCGCGGCGTCGCTTGGCGTCCTCGAGCCTTGCGCGGTACTTGGCCGCGAGGCTCTCCCTGACGGATACGCCGGTGCGATCGCGCTTGGCCAGGTCGAACAGCTCGCGTATCTCCGACAGCGTCAGGCCGTAGTCCTTGAGCTGCTGCACGCGCTTCAGGCGCACGACGTTACGTTCCGAGTAGCGGCGATGTTCGGTCGCGTCCCGGTCCTCGGACTCGAGGAGGCCGAGCTCCTCGTAGTAGCGCAACGTCCTGGCCGTCAAGCCGAACATGCGCGTTAGTTCTACTATTTTATACGATCGCTCGGGGCTCATTCAGGTTGACCTTTAACGTAAGCTTTCAAGAACGGAAGCCTGCGGCTACTCCGCGACTAGCACCGCGATAAGTATACTCATGGCCGAGTTTCGTGAATAGCGCGCCTCGAGCCGGAATGATGGAGGCGCCAAGACAGGAGTTCGATTATGCACCGATACGTTCGTCCGTTTGCCGCCATCGCCTGCGCCGCGGGCCTGATGCTCGGAGCCTCGTGCGCGAAGCCTACGAAGGTAGCCGATCCGCTGTCGGTCGCCGTGTTCGTTCCAGGCATCGCCTCCGGTAGCCCCATCTACGAGATGCTCGTGACCGGCGCGACGCGAGCCGTCGACGAGACGCCCGGCGCCAGGCTCAAGGTCATCGAAGCCGGCTACGACCAGTCGACCTGGCTGGACAGTCTGCGCGACGCGGCCGCCTCGGGCGAATTCTCCGTCATAGTCAGTTCGAACCCGTCGCTACCGGAACTGTGCGCGAAGCTCGCTCCCGATTACCCGGGGCTTCGCTTTATTCTGGCGGACGCCTACCTGGCGGGCAACCCGGCCATCCATACCGTGCTCTACAACCAGAAGGAGCAGGGCTATATCGTAGGCGTGCTGGCCGGCCTCGTGTCCAAGGATAGGGCCGGACCGGGCGCGCTGCGCGCCGCCCTCATCGCCGCGCAGCGCTATCCGACCCTCGACCGGCTGATCCGGCCCGGCTTCGAGGCCGGGCTCAAGGCCGTCGACCCGGCCTTCGAGCTGGAGTTCCGGGAGATAGGCAACTGGTACGACTCGGCCAAGGCCGCCGAGCTGGCCGGCTCGCTCTATGGCTCGGGCGTCGAGGTGATCCTACCGATAGCCGGCTCGGCCGGGCAGGGCGTCGTCGCGGCCGCCAGGGAGCGCGGTAAGGCGGCCGTATGGTTCGATGGCGGCGGCTATGCCCTCGATCCGGTAGCGGTCGTCGGCTGCGCCACCATAGCCCAGGACCGCCTGGTCTACGAGCGGCTCAAGTTGGCCCTGTCGGGCGACGAGTCGATCTACGGCCGTGCGGATGTCGTATCCGCCAAGGGCGGCTACGTCGGCTTCGACCGGGACGCCGATGCGTTCCGAGCCCTGCCGGAGGAGTTGCGCGCGGCGTTCGACGAGGCCGTGCGAGCCTTGGCCGAAGGCAGGCCGGACTTTTCGTTCGATACCTTCTAGCGGTATCCTCGTAGTGGATGAACATCGTCAGGCTCGCGTCGATACGTAAATATTATAGATCCTCAGCCGCTCAAGCCCTCGACGGCGTCGACTTCGAGCTCGAATCGGGCGAGATCCACGCCGTGGTCGGCGAGAACGGGGCCGGCAAGTCGACCCTGGCCAGGATACTCTGCGGCTTCGAGCGGCCCGATTCGGGCGCCGTGTACGTCAAGGGTGCGCCGACCTCCTTCTCCTCCCACCGAGACGCGGAGCGAGTCGGCATAGGCTTCGTACCGCAGTACTCGATGCTGGCTACCGGGCTGACTGCCGCCGAGAACGTGGCGATCGGTCACGAGCCACGCTGCTTCGGCCCGTTCACGGACCGACGTAGGGCTTCGTACGAGTTCTCGCTATTGGCCGACCGTTACGGCTTCACCGTCGATCCCGACGCCATGGTCGCTTCGCTATCGTCAGCCGAACGCCGCGAGGTGGAGATCCTGCGAGCCCTGGCCAGGGGCGGCAGCGTTCTGGTGCTCGACGAGCCGACGAGCATACTCGGGGAGAAGGAGGCCGCCTCGCTGTTCACCCTCGTCAGGAGGCTGCGCGACTCGGGCGCCGGCATAGTCTATATATCACACCGGGCAGGCGAGATCGTCAACCTGGCCGACCGGGTCACGGTGCTGCGCTCCGGCGTCGTGGAGCGTAGCTTCGCTGCCGCCGACGTCGACGAGTGCGAGCTGGCCGGCCTGATCGTTTCCGGCACTGCCTGCGTAGACCCCAACGCTCGCCGGGCCGGAGTGGCGCTCGGCGAGCCCGTGCTGACGATCCGGGGCGTTTCCCTCGGCGGCCGAGGCTCGGGCTCGCTGCACCGTGTTGACCTGACCGTCCGCTCGGGCGAGATCGTGTCGGTCGTGGCCCTCGGTGGAAACGGGCTGGAGTCGCTCGAGGACATCGCCGCTGGCGTCGTCGGCCCGGACGAGGGAGACGTGCTGGTCAAGGGCCGGCCCCTGGCGAAATGGCCGAGGCGGGAGCTTCGCTCGAGGGTGATGGCGTATCTACCCACCGACAGGGAGAACCGCGGTCTATCCCCGAAAGCCAGCGTAGCGATGAACGCCGTGGCTGGCCGCCTATTCGATTATTCGTTCGCCGAGTTCGCGGCCGGCTCGAGCCCGTTGACCGACGCGGGTCGCATGCTCGGCGAGTTCGGCGTGGCCAACTGGAAGGGCAGGCGCGTCGACACGCTGTCCGGCGGCAACCGGCAGCGCGTGGTCGCGTCGCGCGAGCTGTCCGGAGACGCCGAGCTCGTCGTGGCGGCTAACCCTGCCCAGGGCCTGGATCGCGGCTCCCGCTCGCGGCTGCTCTCGCGGCTGGCGGCGATGCGCGACTCCGGCTCGGCGGTACTGCTCCTGAGCTCCGACCCCGACGACGCCGCCGAGCTCGCCGACCGCTCGTTCGCCCTGTATAGGGGGCGGCTGACGCCGATCGAGCGTACGGGCTCGTTCGACGCCGCCTTCTCCGAGGCCTTGACGGGGGCGAAGCCGTGAGCATCGCCACCCGTTGCCGATTCCGTTTCGACACGATCCATGACGCCGGCGGAACCAAGACCGCTATGAAATTAAGCGCCGCGCTCGCCAGCGCGGCCGCCCTCGCGGCCCTGGCGGCGGCATTCCTATCAAGCGAGCCAGCCTCGGCCCTGCGCGCTTTCTTCTTGGCGCCCTTCAGAACCAGGACCGCGTTCCTGTCCACCTTGGAGCTGGCCGCCCCCCTCGCCGTCTGCGCGCTCGGCGTGATCGTCACGTTCCGCGCCGGTCACTACAGCCTCGGGGGTGAGGGCCAGGCCTACGCCGGAGCGTTTGCCGCGGCCTTGGCCGCGCCCATCTTGTACGAGTCCCTGGGGCCGGCTTCGGCGCCGCTAGCGATCCTGGTCGGCGCCCTGGCAGGCGCCATCGTATCGGCTCCCTCGGCCATAGGCAAGCGCCTGGCCGGGGCCGACGTGCTCCTGACGAGCATTCTAGTCTCCCAAGGCGTTATCTTCGCGGTGGATTGGGCCATAGGCGGGCCGTTCCGCGACCAGTCGAGCAACCTGGTGGCGATGCGGGCCATACCGCGCGGCGCCCTACTACCGAGGCTCGCTCCGCCGTCGACCCTGACGGCGGCTTCGATCGTCGCCCTGGCCGCCTGCCTCATCGCGGCTTTCTACTTCGAGCGTACGCGGAGCGGGACGGCCCACGACCTCTACGGACGTAACCAACGCTTCGCCGAGCTGCAGGGCTTCGACGTCGCGCGCCTGTCCTGGGCGCCGATAGTAGCGGCCGGCGTCCTACACGGGGCGGCGGGCGCGATGATGGCGCTCGGCGCTCGGGGCACGGCCATCCGCGGCATGTCGGGCGGCATCGGCTGGAGCGCTATCGGCGCGGCCCTGGTCGCCGGCTCGAGGCCCCAGGCCTTGCCGTTCGCGGCGCTCCTGTTCGCCTGGCTCGATTCCGGCTCGAGGCAGGCGGCTATCCTGTCCGACTTGCCGCCCGACGCCGGGCAGGCCATCAAGGCGATCGTCATCCTGGCCGTCAGCGCCAGGCCAGCGATCGCGGCGCTGAGGCGGCGGCGATGAGCGCGCTCGTATCCTTGCTCGCCGGCTCGCTGGCCTTCATGGCGCCGCTAGCGCCTGCGGCCGTCGGAGGCCTCGTCACGGAGTACGTCGGCGCGCTGAACATCGCTCTCGAGGGCTTCATCCTGATCGGCGCGTTCTCGTACGCCGCCGTCGGGGCCGTCGCCGGCCCGGTCGTGGGCTTCGGGGCCGCGTTGGCGATCACGGCGGTCGCGGCGGCCGGAGCCGACCTGTTCTCGCGCAAGGCCAAGGCCGATCCCTTCGTCGTCGGGCTCGGCGTCAATATGCTGGCGCCGGCCGCGGCGTCGATTGTATCCCAGTCGCTCTTCGCGACCAAGGGCGTGGCGGCAGTGGCCGGGCTGCAATCGACCCTGGTCCTACCCGGCCTGAGGATCAGTGATATTGCCGCCTTCGCCGTGGCGGCCGCGATCATCCTGGCCATCGCCGCGACCCCGTTCGGCACGCGGTCGCGGGCGGCCGGCATGAGCCCCGATTCCCTGGCGATGGCCGGGCTCGATTATGGCAAGGCTCGAGGCGCGGCCCACCTTGTATCGGGCCTGGCCTGCGGCGCGACCGGTGCGGCCCTGGCCGCGTCGGTCGGTGCCTGGGTGCCCAATATGAGCGCCGGGCGCGGCTGGATAGCCCTCGTCGCGGTATACCTCGGCGGCAAGCGGCTCGGCGGCACCGTCGCGGCCGTCGCCCTGTTCTCGGTCATGCTGTCTGCGGCAGCCTCGGCCCAAGCCGTCGTCGAGCTACCGGCGGAGCTGCTCCTGTCCATCCCATACTTCATCGCGGCCCTGGTCGTCATCGTAGGTGCCCGACGCACGGCCCGACGCCGCGGCACCTGACCGTAAGACGAATACTCAGCCTCTCGGCTTGACTCGGGATGGCGAGTGGGGATATATTCCTAGTATCCTGATAGGAATTAAGGGGTATCTGCATGTTCTCCGTATCGGCCAGGACTCAGTACGCCATACGCGCCATGACCTGCCTCGCCACCAGGCGAGAGAGGGCGGCGACGGCCGCTGAGATAGCCCAGGCGGAGAATATACCGGCGAAGTACCTCGAGGGCATTCTTTCGAGGCTTAAGTCCTTCGGCCTCATCGATAGCGAGCGCGGCAAGAATGGCGGCTATAGGATGGCCAAGGATCCGTCGGATATCACCATGCTCGAGATCGTCGAGGCTATCGACGGCCGCATCAAGCCGGTCACCTGCGTCGACGCGATTGGCGCGTGCTCGCAGGGCGCCGCCTGCCACCCCAGGAATTTCTGGATCGGGCTCAAGTCGACCATAGACGCGTACCTCGCCGAGCGTACGCTCAAGGACGTAGTACAAGGATGACGACGATGGAACGAAGATTCGTGTACATGGATTACAACGCGACCACACCGCTCAGGCCTGAGGTCAAGGCGCAGATGATCGAGGACCTGGAGCTATACGCCAACGCCTCGAGTCTCCATGAAGCCGGCAGGCGGGCTCGCTCGCGCATAGAGCGCTCGCGGTCGGCCGTGGCCGAGCTGATAGGAGCGAAGGACCCCGAGCGGGTCATCTTCACGAGCGGCGGCTCGGAGTCGAACAATACGGTCTTCGCCACGATGTTCCACCTCGGGCGTACGGGCGGCCGCAAGGGTATCGTCACCACCAAGATAGAACACCCTTGCGTGCTCAACGCGGCCAAATGGCTGGCCGAGGAGGGCTTTCCGGTTACCTTCCTCGACGTCGACGAGTACGGCGTGGTCGACATGGACCAGCTCAAGCAAGCGGTTGGCCCTGAAACCCTGCTCGTGTCAGTGATGGCCGCTAATAACGAAATCGGTACCGTCCAGGACATCAAGGCGATAGCCGCGGTGGCCAAGGCCGCCGGCGCCTATATGCACTCCGACGCCACCCAGTCGGTCGGCAAGATCCCCGTATCGGTCGACGACTGGGGCGTCGACTATATGACGATGTCGTGCCACAAGCTGTACGGCCCCAAGGGCATAGGCGGCCTCTACGTTCGTGAAGGCTGCCCGCTCGAGCCCCTCATTAGGGGCGGGCACCAGGAGCATGGCTTCCGGGCCGGCACCTATAACAACCAGGGCATCCTGGGCTTCGGCCTCGCCGCGGAGCTGGCTAAGACGGAGCTCGAGGGCTACGTGGAGCGCGTCGGCGGTCTCAGGCGGAGGCTCCGAGACGGCATCCTGGCCGCCGTGCCCAAGTGTCGCGTCAACGGCCACCCCGATCGGGTACTGCCCAACACGCTCAACGTATCCTTCCCCGGCGCCGAGGGCGAGGCTATCCTCCTGTCCCTCGACCTCGAGGGCATCCGGGTGTCCACCGGCTCGGCCTGCGCTTCTGGCAGCCTGGACCCGAGCCATGTGCTGATGGCCACCGGCGTCGGGCCGGAGCTGGCCCACGGCTCCATACGCTTCAGCCTAGGCCGTGACTCGACCGAGGAGGACGTCGACTACGTAGTATCTAGGATCGGCCCGATCATCGCGCGCCTACGCTCGATGTCGACCGTTTCATATTAACGCGCCTAGCGCGCGGCTATTTGCGGAGGATGGTATCGTGAGCGACGCGTTCGCCTGGCTGTATTCGGATGTCGTGAAGGAGCACTTCACGAACCCCAAGAATGTATTCAACCCCGACGAGGGTTTCTCTCATAACGCCGAGGGCATGACCGGCAACATCAAGTGCGGTGACCAGATGCTGTTCATGCTCCGCGTCGAGGGCGACGTGATCCAGGATGTACGGTGGAAGACCTATGGCTGCGCCAGTGCCATCGCCAGCACCTCGATGCTGTCCGAGGTGGTCAAGGGCATGGCCATAAAGCAGGCCTACAACATCAAGCCGAATGACATCGTGGCCAAGCTCGGCGGCCTGCCCGACAACAAGATTCACTGCTCCGTGCTCGGCGACAAGGCCCTGCGCGCGGCCATCGACGACTACCTCTCCAAGAACGGCCGCTCAGGCGAGTTCCGGAACGAGGGCGCCAGGATCATCTGCACCTGCCTGAACATTAGCGACCGCGACATCGAGGACGCGGTCAAGGGGGGCGCTCGAGACTGGAACGGCCTGCAGGAACGAACCAAGATAGGCACCGTCTGCGGCGGCTGCAAGGAGGCCGCGGAGGAGCTCCTCCACGAGTACGTGCATATCTTCGGGGACGCGTAGGGAGCGATCCGCCGGGCCCTTCCGGCATCGGCGGGCTTGTCCGCGCGCCTGACTGGAGGCTATACTACGACCAGTCTGACGCTCGGAGCCCTGCATGAAACGTTGCATCAAGCGGACCATAGCGATAGCCGTCGTCGTCGTATCGTGTCCGATCGCCCTAGCCGCGGCCGGCGGCGTTACCGTTCCAGAAGCCTTTTCGGAGCTACGCTACAGCGACGGCGACGACCCAGCCAGGGCCTCCCCGAGCTACGACGACTCGTCATGGGCGATGCTCGTCGCCCCGGCCGCCGTCGATCTCCGGGGCGGAGACGGCTATTTCTGGATCCGGGCGAGGGCTACCGTGCCGTCGTCCCTCGCGGCAGGGCCGATCTGGTTCGAGAGCGGCAAGATGGACTGCGCCTTCGACCTGTACGCCGGGGGCGTCTACATCGGCTCCCGGGGCGGGTTGCCGCCTGACTACTACGCCAGGCCGCAGACGAACACGGCGCTGCTCATCCCGTCGTCGGCCATCGAAGGCGGCACGGTGTCCTTGGCCCTGCGCTGCTACTACTCGGGTACCCGAGCCAGGATTCCGGGCTTCGCGCTGGCGGACTCCTCGAGAGCCGACTCGCTCCAGCACCTCGCGTCCTTCTTCGTCTCCAGGATCAACATAATACTCGCCGTGCTATGCGCCTTCATGGGCGTCTACTTCGCGGCCGGTTTCGTCTCCAAACGCGACGATACGGCCAGTCTCTTCTACGCATTGTCCCTATTCTTCGTGGCTTTCTACTTTTTCGATATGGGCACCGAGCGCCTCATGCTAGGCGGTCTTTTGCAGCGTGCCGTCGCTAGGTCGTGCCTTACGGCGTCGCTGTGCTTCTCGCTCCTGTTCTTCATACGGTTCTTCGATACCCGGGGCTTCAAGGCCGCGAAGGTCTTCGCCGCCCTCGACATCACGGCGTTCACCGCCGCTTTCATCGTCTTCTCGAACGACGATGGCGTGGTCGACCTATTGTTCAACCTGAGCCTGGCGCCGGTATTCGCTATCATAGTCATCGCCCTGGCCATACTCGTCAAGGCGACCAGGAAGGGTCAGCGCGACGCGTTACCCATCCTGATAGGTATACTCGTCGGAGTCGGCTTCGCCGTCCACGACATCGTGTTCCAGGTGTCCGGCAGGCAGCCCTTCGCCTGGCTCCAGGGCTTCACCTTCTTCTTCCTCAACCTTTCCATTTTCATAGCCACCTCGCTGCGATCCTCGACGCTACGCCGGGAGCTCGACGCCTACACCGCCGAACTTTCGTCCCAGCGGGACAAGCTGAGCTCGCTCCTGCGCGAGGTGGAGCGGGCTGCCGACGAGACCTCGAGCGTAGCCCAGACGCTCGAGGCGGAGGTGGCGGAGGTGGCGGACGAGGCTAGGCGCTCGGCAGCCTCCGCTAACGACATAGGCGTCTCGGCGTCGGCTCAGCGCTCGGCGCTCGACGGCGCCTCAGACTCCATCTCGAGCCTGCTCCGATCGATAGCGTCTGTCCAGGAGGAGCTGTCGCTCGAGGCCGCGAGCATCGAGCGCACGGCCCGCGACACCGGCGGCATGATAGACGGCATGACCAGGGTCGGGGCGTCCATCGAGGGTACGGCCACCTTCGCCTCCAGTCTCGACCGGCTGACCGCCGAGGCAACCGGATCGATGAACAAGCTATCGGCATCGATGGACAAGGTAACGAAGGCGTCAGATGAGATACGGTCGGTAGTCGGGGCGGTGGGCGAACTGGCCGACCGGACCAACCTGCTCGCTATGAACGCCTCGATCGAGGCCGCGCACGCCGGCGCCGCCGGACGCGGCTTCGCGGTGGTGGCGCACGAGATAAAGGCGCTGGCCCAGGCCAGCGCCGAGCGTGCGGCCAGCATCGGTGACATGGTCGCGCGTATAGAAACCGCGGTTGGCGAGGGCGTCGAGTCGAACCGGACGGTCGGCGAGTCGCTGGCTAGGATAGCCGAAGGCGCGGCGAGCACGAGCGCCAGCGTAACCGAGGCCGCCCTCGAAGCCAGGCGACAGGTGGGCTCGGGAGCCCGCGTCGCCGAGGAAGCCAGAGCCCTCGCGGCGTCCGCGAGCAGGATGTCCGAGGAGGCCGAGACCGAGTCGCGACTATCGGAGCGAGCCTCCGCCGACATGAAGGCGCTCGAAGCCGGCCACGCGGCGATAGCCGATTCGGCCTCGCTCGTCATCGAGCGGAACGCTGGGCTCGCGGAGAAAGCCCAGGCGCTCAAGGTTCTGGCGGCTCGCGCCAGGGCTGCCGCCGACTCGCTCGTGAACGCAATGAGTCGATGAGCGCGGCCGAGTCAGCCCTCGACGAATCAGGTAGCGACGCGCCTTCGACCGACGAGGTGGCGGCCTTTAAGGCCGCGGTGCTCCGCCTGTATGAGCGGGAGGGCCGCGACCTGCCATGGCGCCGCCGCGTCGGGCCGTGGGCAGTACTCGTTTCGGAGGTGATGCTACAGCAGACCCAAGTCTCGCGCGTCGAGCCTCGCTATCGTTCCTGGATGGAACGTTTCCCGGACGCGGCCGCCCTGGCGCGCGCCGAGCTCGCCGAGGTCTACGAGGCGTGGCGTGGGCTGGGCTACAACTCGCGGGCCCTACGCCTCAGGGAGACTGCGCGGGTTTGCGACGAGCGATACGGCGGCGTTCCCCCGGCCGACGAGCGCTTGCTCCTCGAGCTACCCGGCGTCGGCCGCTACACGGCCAGGGCTGTGTTGGCCTTCGCCTACGATCGACCCTCGGCGTTCCTCGAGACGAACATCCGGGCCGCCCTCATCTTTCACTTCCGCCCCGGTAGAGACCGAGTCGGCGATCGAGAGCTCGAGGCCCTGGCCGAGGCCGTGCTCGACCGTGACGATCCGAGGACCTGGTACTACGCGCTGATGGACTACGGCGCCTGGCTTAAGAAACAGGAGCCCAACCCGACGCGGAGGGCCGCCGCTTATTCGACGCAGTCGCGTTTCAAAGGTTCGGTCAGGGAGGCCAGGGGGGCTATCCTACGTGGACTCGCAGGTAGCGGGACGATCGCGCTGACTGAAATAGCCGCCGAGGACGGCATCGAGTACGCTCGGCTCGAGCGGGCCGCCTGCGGCCTCGTCCGCGACGGGCTCATCGTCCGCGATGGCGACGCGCTCCGTTTCGCCGACTGATCGAGGCCTAGCCGCGACCTAGCCGCCGAACAGCCGCCTAAAGAAGCGTATGAGCGCGTCGCGCATGCGCACGAACAGGTTGCCGAGCGCCACGTCCTCCGCCGCCACCAGGTCGATGCGCCTGACGACGACGTCGCCGGAGGTGAAGACCGCCTGCCCGAGCCTGGTGCCGGCTGACACCGGCGCTTCCACCTCGGCGGTGGCCTCGATACGACAGCGTATAGAGCCGGCTAGCCTCGCCTGAACGGTAAATACCGGCGTATTGGCGTACGCGAGCGTCACCGTCTCGGAAGCCCCGCCCCAGGCCCTGGCGCTTCCGGGATCGGGCGCCTCCGGCCTCACCGTCTTCCAATTGGCGAAGGCCCAGTCGAGCAAGTAGGCACCGGAACGCGTACGGCTGTCGGGGCCGCCCGCCCCCCCGAGGGTGACGACGATGAAGCGGCTACCGTCGCGTTCGGCGGTGGCGATCAGGTTATAGCCCGACTCGTCGATATAGCCGGTCTTGAGGCCGTCGCAGCCGTCGTACTTGAACAGGAGCTTATTGGTCGTCTGGAGGAGTATCTTGATGGCCGGTGGCTCGGCCCCTGCCGGCATCACGTCCTCGCGGGGAAAGTGCATCGTCGTCCTGGAGTGGTAGTCGCCGAGGGCGCCAGGGTGGCGCAGTATGTAGGCGCGGGCCAGGACAGCCATCTCCCGGGCCGTGGTCGTATTGAGTTCCGACAGGCCCGATGGCTCGACGAAACGCGTCTCGGTCAGCCCGAGCCGTTCGGCCTCGGCGTTCATAAGGCCGGCGAAGGCCTCTTGCGAGCCCGCGAGCACCCTCGCGACGGTCTTGGCCGCGTCGTTGCCCGATATGACCGCCATGCCCCGGAGAAGGTCGTCGAAGGGCACGCTCATGCCCTCCTGCAGGTACATCAGCGATGACCGGTAGGGCAGGGTCACGTCATCCCTGGTGATGAGTACGCGGTCGGAGAGCCCGACGCGGCCCGAGTCGACGGCTTCGAGCGCGACCATCATGGTCATGATCTTCGTGAGGCTGGCCGGCGGGATGACGAGGTCGGCGTCGCGCTCGTATAGTACCTCGCCGTTAGCCATGTCGACCACGATGACGGATCTGGCGTCGACGGCGGCCGGACGAGAGGCGTTGGCTCCCGGCGCCTCGGCCGCGAAGGCGGAGGCGCCGGTCAGGAGCAAGGCGGCTAGGATCGTCGCGACGAGAGGAAGCTTTCTCAAAAGTCCGCCTGCTTCACGGCCCGCGGGAACGGGATCACGTCCCTGATGTTCTCGATGCCGGTGACGTAGCGCAGGAGGCGCTCGAAGCCGAGGCCGAAGCCGGCGTGCGGCGCCGAGCCGAAGCGCCTGAGGTCCAGGTACCACCAGTAGTCCTCGGGCCTCAGTCCCTTCGCGCGCATGTTCTCGACGAGCACGTCGTAGCGGTACTCGCGCTCCGAGCCGCCGATGATCTCGCCGATGCGCGGCACCAGCACGTCCATCGCGCGCACGGTCTTGCCGTCGTCGTTCAGCCGCATGTAGAAGGCTTTGAGCTCCTTCGGGTAGTCGGTCACGATCACCGGGCCGCCCACGACTGTCTCGGATAGGTAGCGCTCGTGCTCGGTCTGGAGGTCGCAACCCCAGTACGGCTTGAACTCGAACTGCTCCTTGCGTCGCTCCAGCTCGGCTACGGCGTCGGTGTAGCTCATGTGGGCGAAGCGCTTGGAACGCACGCCGTCGAGCATCTCGATGAGGCCCGGCTGCACCCGCTTGTCGAAGAACGCCATGTCGTCGCCGCAGCGGTCCAGGGCCCAGCCGAGGAGGTGCTTGACGAAATCCTCGGCCAGCTCCATGTCGTCGGCCAGCTCGGCGAATGCGAATTCCGGCTCTATCATCCAGAACTCCGCCAGGTGACGCGTCGTGTTCGAATTCTCGGCTCGGAAGGTCGGACCGAAGGTATACACCTTGCCGAGGGCCATGCAGTAGGTCTCGACGTTCAGCTGCCCGGAGACGGACAGAAAGGCCTTCTTGCCGAAGAAGTCCTTGGCGTAGTCGACGGCCTCGCCGCGCTTGGCTATCGCGTCCAGGTCGAGGGTGGTCACCTGGAACATTTCGCCGGCGCCCTCGCAGTCGCTGGCGGTGATCAAGGGCGTATGCACGTAACGGAAGCCGCGGTCGTGGAAGAAGGTATGGACGGCGTAGGCCATCTCGTCGCGCATGCGCGCCGCCGCGCCTATCGTATTGGTCCGGGGGCGCAGATGGGCTATCTCGCGCAGGAACTCGAGCGAGTGGGCCTTCTTCTGGAGCGGGTAGCTATCGGCCGGGCAGTCGCCGATCACCTCGACGGATGTGGCCTTGAGCTCGACCGGCTGCCCCGCGGCGGGCGAGTCGACGAGCACGCCGCTCACGGCCAGCGAGGCGCCGGTCGTCACCCTGGCAAGAGTCGCCTCGAGCCCGGGCGCCGCGGCTCCGGAGTCGAAGACGCATTGGAGCCCGGAGAAGCACGAGCCGTCGTACAGCTCGACGAATGTGGCGCCCTTGGTCGAGCGCTTGGTGCGGGCCCAACCCTTGGCCGTGATCGCGGAGCCTACGGATCGCTCCGCCAGAATCGCTTTAATATCCTTCATAGCATAGTAATACCACTAGGCGCCGTCCTTGGTCAAAGCCCCGCGCGCAGTATTTTTCCATCGGGAGATTCTGTGGTACTATATACGCATCCATCGTACGGAGTGATCAATGTACTATAACACCGCGATTGCCTACCTGCTCTGGGCGCTCGGAGGCTTCGGCGCCCTGGGTTTCCATAGGTTCTACCTACGCAAGATACCCACGGGCCTCCTCTGGCTGTGCACCGGCGGCCTCGGCATGGTCGGATCCATCTACGACTTCTTCACGCTGTCGGGGCAGGTGCGCGAGGCCAACATCCGCGCCGGCTACCGCGCGGCCCTCGACATGCCGCGCGAGCGCGTCGTCATCCGCGAGCGCTATGTCGAGCCAAGCCAGGATCGCGCGCACGCCAAGGAATCGATCGAGAAGGTCATCCTGCGCACCGCCAAAAAGAACGGCGGGCTCGTCACTCCGGGCGAGATTGCCATCGAGAGCGACTACGACTCGGAGGCCGCGAGGAGTGCCCTCGAGAAACTAGCCGCCAAGGGCTTCTGCGAGATGCGCGTGCGCCCGTCGGGCGTCATTGTCTACCGATTCCCCGAGTTCGCCGCCGGAGACGAGGGCTTCGAGCCGGGTATGTAAACAGCGCGGAGGTACGGAGTGGATAGGAACCGCGACTTGATTCAATTCCGGATCGATCGCCGCCTGGCTGTGCTCGGGCCGTCGGGCAAGGACTGGACGGTCGAGCTCAACCTGGTCTCGTGGAACGGGCGCGAGCCGAAGCTCGACCTGCGTAGCTGGGACCCTTCCCACGAGCGCATGGGCAAGGGCATAGCGCTGACGCGCGACGAGGCCGAACGGCTCAGGGACGCTCTCGCGGACTACTTGGCCACCTAGACGGCGCGGGTCGGGCCCGCGCCCGGCCGACCTGCGGGCTGGCCGGCCTCTCCGTTCGTCCGCTGTCCGCTTAATCCCCCACGGCCCAGAGCGCGTACTCGCTCGCCGTGCCCGACAGATGGGGCAGGTAGTCGTCCCAGTAGTCAGCGGCGTATAGCTGCCACCGTAAAGTCGGCGTTTCGTCATAGATACGGTTCCACTTGGCCTCTATGCCCAGAAGCGCGTAGCGGTACAGTTCCGTCGTCGAGAGGTAGCCGTCGCCGTCGCGGTCGGCCGCCTTGGAGTTCGCGCCGCCCGCCTCGAGCAGGTAGCGCGTGAAGATGCCGTGGTCGCCCGATTCCCAGGAAAATTCGTCGGAGCCGGCGGCCGATAGCACGACGTAGCCGGGTTCCGCGTCATAGGAGAAGGCCGCGACGGCGTCGCCGAACGCACCCACGAACCAGGTATAGGCTATATCGTCATCGTAGACGCCGTACGAGTCGGGGATAGCGTCGGTTGTGGCTCCGGCGGCGACGAAGCCGCCGGAATTGCAGCTATCGAGCATGATCACGACGCGACCGAGCCCCGCGGCCTCGAACATGGCGCGTAGCTCCGAGGCGGTGATCATCGCGCCCAGGTCAAAGAAATAGCCCTCACCGGTTGCTACAATAGAACCATAGGGGCAGATGGCCGATTCTCCGCGAACGTCGTACGCGCCATGGCCGGAATAATAGAACAGCACTATACCGTCGAAGCCGGCCAGCGCGGCGATGTCCGCCTCGATCCGATCGCGGCTCGCCTGTTCGTTGGTGGTGGCTACGCTCGAATCGGCCACGCGCGTCGTCACGGACCATCCCTTGGCCGACAGCATCGCGCCCATGGCCCTGGCGTCGTCGTCGGTCAGGCTCAGGTTAACGCTCGAGCCGCCCTCGATGTACGTAGACACTCCGTAGACCAGCGCGACCCGGTTCGGCGGCTCTGGCATGGAACAGGCAAGCAGGCTCGCCCCGGCGGCCAAGGTTGCGGCGGCCGCTCCGAACGCAGCACGAAGCGCGTGGCCCGCGCCGCGTCCCAGGCGCCGACTCACGGCGCACTTTCCGCGGACGGCGTCGACGGCCGCTCCTGATGCGGCGATTCGTAGCGCAGCTCCACGACGGCCCGGAAGCCGAGCGACAGGGCGTCGGCGCGCAGGTACACCGGCAGAGACAGGCCTATCCCGAGCGAGAATCGGTCATCGAGACGGGCCGCGCGGTACGAGGCTCCCGGCTCTATATAGGGAAAGGCGAAGTACGAGTACGACAGGTCGTAGCGGGCGAGCGCGCCGCCAGCGAGTACCCCGAACTCGAAGAGACCGAGGCGAAGGTTCGGGCCGGCGGCTAGGCTCAGTCCGGAGAAGCCTCGGTAGCGCGTCCAGACGTCGGTATAGGCCGAGGCAGCCTGCTTGACGACGCCGGCCCGGATCATCGCGGCTAATCGGTCGCCGCCGATACGAGCGCCTAGCTCGGCCGAGACCGCGGCGCCGGGGGCGGTGCCCGAGCCCATGCCTGAACTCAGGGCCACGCCGGGTGCTACTGAGGCTAAGAACGATACGGCCGGAGCGGGCGCCGCGAAGGCCGCCGTCGAGGCCAGGAGCGAAGCTAGTATGGTTAATCGAATAACGCGCATAGATGGGCTTTAACATGCCTCGAAATTTGGATAAATTCAACCAGTACCCAAATCGACTCAGGTTCGTGTACCGAATAGAAAGGGATTCGATGATTAAAACCCGTATCGCCGCTTCCACCGCCTTGGCCATCGTCGCCGCAACGACGATGGCGCTTGCAGCCTGCTCGGTCGATAAGAATCCGCGCGTCGAGCTCGACGAGACGCCTATCATATCCGGCGGCCTCGGCTGGGGCGTCGTCTCGCTGTCCTACGCCAGGCTGATGCTCGAGCCTTCGCTCGACGCGGCTGACTCGGGCACCTGCCGACGCGGCGACGTTGGCGAGCTATTGGCCAGGACGCGAGTAGCCAAAGGCCGCGACGGCGGCGTCTGGTACCGCGCTCGCTTCGACGGAGGGACCGGCTGGCTGCACGAATCGGCGTTGGCTGTGTTCAGGACCGAGAACGAGGCCAGGAACGCGGTGGAGGCGAGGCCGTGAGCCTTCCGGAGCTGGGCACTTTCCTGATCCCGCCGCTGGTAGGTTCGGTCATCGGCCTGTTCACCAATTGGCTGGCGATCAAGATGCTATTCAGGCCGCTGGCTGAAAAACGGCTCCTCGGCCTGCGCGTTCCGTTTACGCCGGGCATACTTCCACGTGAGCGAGAGCGTATGGCCCGCTCGCTCGGCGAGACCGTCGCGGTCGATCTCCTCGACGAGCGCACAGTCTCGGAACGGCTGCGTAGCCAGGCGTTCAAGGATGCCGTACGCTCGGCGGCCTACGGACTCGGCAAGAAGGCCCTCGAGGCCAAGCCGGGAGACCTCGTATCGGGGCTGGACGGCAAGACCGGAAAGGCCCTGCGAGACGTAGCGCTCGAGTTGCTGTCCGGCGTCGCCTCGAGCGGCGTCTTCGCCCGCTCGGTATCGGCCGGCGCCAAGGCCGCCGTAGCTGCGTCGAATGCCGTCAAGCTGTCCGATGTGGTGCCAGGCTCGGCCGTCGGGGCTCTAGCCGAGGCCCTGACTGGACCCGAGGGCGGAGCCAGGACCGCGGCCTTCCTGGCCGAGGCGCTCATGGACGCCTTCGAGATGGCGGCCGACGAGGGCAAGGCCGTCTCCGATATCGTCGGTGCCGACAGGCTTGTCGCCCTAGCCGAGAAAGCCGTACTCGCTGCCTATCCGTCGGTGATCGAGGCGACGGTCGGCATGATGGCCGACAAGAAGGTCGCCGCGTCGATGGAGAAGGCCGCGGCCCGCGTCATCAAGCGAGCCCTGGACCGTTTCAACTCGGTGCAGCGCTTCTTCATCAGCCTTGGGCAGTACGACAAGGCCATCATGGAGAACATGCCAGCGACCATCGCCGACTTGGGCGATTCGATGCGCGGGATACTGTCGGAACCTTCGACCAAGGCGGCCGTACTGGCCAAGGCCGCGGCCGCAGCCAGGGGGTTCGCCGCTAGGCCTTTGGCCGGTTTCGGCTTCATGCGGTTAGCCGAGTCGCGCGAGGCCGCCAGGCTGTCCCTCGAAGAGGCGCTCCGCGACGCGCTGGCTCCGCTCGAGCCGCGAGCCATAGCCGGCATGATCTCCGGGATGCTCGACCGGGCCAGCCTCGGCGAGATACTCGAGGCCCTGCCCGGAGTGGCCGAGCGCATAGGACCCGCCCTGGCCCGTTGGCTGGCCGGCCTATCCTCGAAGCGCCCCCCCGACGGCTCGGCTGGCGGAGCCATAGCGGCCGCCTTCTTCGCGGCCTTCGCGTCGTCCTTCGGCTCCGAGGCGTCTGGCGCGCCGCTGTCGGAGACCGTGTCGATCGACGACGAGGCGCTCGGCGCGATCGCGGCCTCGGCTGCCGATGGCCTTTCCGAGCTGGCGGCGGCCCAGAGCGGCGAGGTGATCAGGTCCATAGATATTCGTTCCCTCGTGGTTGATAAAATCGACTCGTTGGATATGATTGAAGTAGAACGAATGATCCTGAAAGTAGTGGATAAGGAACTCGGCGCCATCACCATGTTTGGAGGCATACTCGGGGCCGTCATCGGCCTTTTCCAGAGTCTCCTATTCATGCTGCGATAGCGAGGGGCCCCGACCGTGAGGTAAAAAGTGGATGATGACAGGACGATCCTGATAGTCGACGACTCGCGCGCCTTCGCGCTCGCCGCGGCCGAGATGGTCGAGGGCGAGGGCTATGACGTGCACCTGGCCCATTCGGCCACCGACGCGCTCGAGGCTGCCGAGCGCGTCCGTCCTCGCGTCGTGTTCCTCGACGTGGTGCTACCCGACGGCGAGGGCTACGAGGTCTGTTCAGCCCTCAAGCGAACCTTCATGCACAGACCGCTCCAGGTCGTGATGATGTCCGCAGTCTACGATGCCAAGCGCATGGACAGGCTTTTGGCGACTGGCGCGGATGACTTCATCAAGAAGCCGTTCGAGGCGCTCGAATTCCAGCTCAGGCTTAAGGCCGCCCATATACGGCTCCAGGCGCAGACGAAGTTGATGCAGGAGCGTGAGTATTACCGTCAGGCGGTACGTCAGGAGGAGAACCTGACTATCAAGCTGCTCGACAGGCAACTCGGCCTCAAGGAGACGCTAGCCGACCTCGAGAGCAAGAAGGCGGGGCTTGAGCGCGAGAACACCGGGCTAGCCGCTGCCGCCCGCTTCGACGTGCTGACGAGTCTCCTCAATCGGCACAGCCTGAACGCCAGGCTCGAGCTCGAGGCGCGCCGCTCCGACGCCGAGGACGCGCGGCTGTCCGGCCTCATGGTCGACGTGGACCGGTTCAAGGCCGTCAACGACTCGTATGGCCATCTCGTCGGCGACGAGGCGCTACGCTCCGTGGGCGACGCGCTACGCGCCTGCCTCCGCAAGGAAGACTTCGCGGGGCGCTACGGCGGCGACGAGTTTTTCGCGATCCTGCCCGGCAGCGGCATCGAAGCGGCGCTGGCGATAGCCGAACGCATACGCTCGACCATCGCGGCCGCGGAGATACACCTCGGCGGAGTCAGGGTACGCCTCAGCGCATCGATCGGCGCGGCCGAGCGACGTAAGGGCGATTCGGTGGCCGAATGGATCGGCCGCGCCGACGCCGCCATGTACAGGGCCAAGAATGCTGGCCGCGACCGGGTGATGAGCTAGGCCTGGTGCCGGGCTCGCCTGGCCTCGAGCTCGGCGGCCGCGTACGCGCACAGGTAGAACGAACCGGTCACCAGGAGCGGTAGCCCGGCGGCGATCGCCCCGTCGATCGCCGTTCGTACGGCCTCGGCCGTATCGTCGATCCTCCGCACCTCGAAGCCATGCTCGATAAAGGTTCTCTCGAGAGCGGCGGTATCGCTCTCCTTGAAGGTGCCGGGGCGCGTGATGACGACCTCCGTGAACGCCGATCGTAGCGATTCGGCCATGGCTCCGGCTGCCTTGTCGGCGGCGCACCCGAACAGCAGGGAGCCTCCTCCCGGGAAGAGGCTCGAGAAGTCGTCGACGCAGGCCCGGATCGAGTCGTCGGTGTGAGCGCCGTCCAGGATGACGCGGGTGCCGGCGTCGAGTATCTCGAAGCGGGCGCGGAGTCTGGCGGCGCCGAGGCCGCGAACGATATCGTCGCGGGTTAGCCCTATCGAGGCGCCCGCCAAGGCCGCCAGCGCCGCGTTCCTGAGCTGCACCGAGCCTATCATGGGCGTCGCCAGCCTGGCGGGCAGGCGGTCGGCCGACGCTCCCGGAGCGAGCCACCGAACGTCCGCCTCGGTGCCTCGCTCGCTGATCGTCACGCCTGAAAGCTCGGCCGCCTCGTCGAGGACGGTCAGCGCGCAGCCGAGCCCCCGGGCCCGTTCACGTATGACCCGGAGCGCGTCTGGCTTGGTCGCGCTCGTGAACGCCGGCACGCCCGGCTTGAGTATCCCGGCCTTCTCGCCGGCTATCTCGGCTATCGTGTCGCCGAGCAGCTCGGTGTGCTCCAGTTCTATCGGCGTGATCAGGCAGACGACCGGCCTGACCACGTTTGTCGAGTCGAGCCGGCCGCCGAGGCCTACCTCGAAGACGGCGTCCGTACAGCCGGCTCGCCTGAAGCACAGGAAGGCGAGCATCGTCAACAGCTCGAAATAGGTAGGTTCCTCGCCCCCGGGATAGCCATCGGCACGCTCCGCGTCGACCCCATCCGACAACTCCTCGGCGCAGGCAACGAGCGTGGCGTCGTCGACCGGTTCTCCGTCGATGGCTATGCGCTCCTTGAACGACAGGAGGTGCGGCGAGGTGTAGAGGCCCGTCCGCCGGCCTGAGGCGCTCAGCATGGCGGCGAGCATGGCGGCGGTCGAACCCTTGCCCTTGGAGCCGGCGACGTGGTAGACCCGGTAGCCCTCGTCGGGCCGGCCGAACATTTCCTTGAGCCTGGTCATGCGATCGAGCCGGTACTCGGTCGGCTGCAGCTTGCGCTCGAAGTTGAGGAAGCGGTTCAGGTAGGCGTAGACCTGGTCCGAGCCTTCGAATTTCATGGTTCACCTCCGGCGAACGATACTGACCTGAGGATGGCGCCGGCCGCGTCGAGTCCGGTACAGGCTTCGAGGGCTTCGAAGCCCGGGCAGGCGTTCGTCTCGCAGACGAAGAACGACGAGCCAGTCTCGTCGGCGAACAGGAAGTCGACCGTGCCGTAGATCAGGCCCGAGTCGACGAAGACGCGCCTCGCCTCGGCCACGAGATCGCCTGGCGCGGCGAAGGGTACCATCGAACCGCCAGCGTGGGCGTTCGAGGCGAGGCCGGACCCCTCGCGCAGCACCGAGACGCAAGGAGGGATCTCGTCGTCGTCGCCCATTCCGGCGAAACGCGCGAAGAAGAAACGTAGGTCGCGCCCGCGGCTCGCCTCGACATAGTCCTGCGCGACGTAGCCGCCGGCTTCCAAGCCCGTACCGTCGCGGAGCCGCCCGTGGATCGCCTGCCAGGCTTCCAGCGATTCGACGAGTTCGACACCGCGGCCCATCTTGCCGAATCGAGGCTTGAGCACGAAGGGCGGTTCGAGGGGCGGTTCCTCCGAGCCCAGCTCGATGGCGACGGTTCTCGGGTGGCGCGCCCCTATCGCTGCGAAGCGTTCGGCCGAAGCGGCCTTATCGCCGGCGAGCCAGGTCGCGGCCGCGCCGTTGACGACGACGGGGCAGATCGATTCGAGCGCCTCGTACAGGGCTTGAGGCGCGTCGCCGCGGACCAGAGCCGCGTGGCCGTCGCAGAAGGCCAGGGCGTCGTCGATCGTCGACCAAGGCGGCAGGACCGTCGCGCCATAGTCCAGACCGTTGGCGGCGGCGGCCTCGCGGAGGCGCCAGGCGGGGTAGAAGGAGTCGAGGTACGATGCGTCGTCGGTCTTGAGTCCGTAGACGAGCCTGATGCCCATGGAGGCGGAGTATAGCGACCTATCGCGGCCGGCTCAAGCCAGCGTCACGTTCCAGAGGTTCGGCCAGGCGGCCTGGCCTGATTCGATGCCTTTCTTGAGGGCGTCGAGTACGACGGCGACGACTTCGGCGCCGATGGCCGAGGCTATGGCCGACCCGTAGGCCGAGTCGGCCGATAGCCAGGCCAGGATATCGCGCTCGCCGACGGAGCGCTGCGTGTCATAGCGGTACGGCTCGCTCCGTCTCGGTTCAAGGCCCATGGCGACGATGGCCTCCTCGAGGCGCTCCCGGGAGAAGCCTGGCGCGGCGCTCGACGCGAAGAAGGCCTCGTCGGCGGCCGTGAACGCCGCGAGCGTTCCCGCCTCGAGCAGCGGGGCGACGATGGTCGGCAAGGCGCCGGCTACCGGCGAGCGCTCGCAGAACACGAAGGCCGGGCGCCCGCCGTCGGCGCGTAGCCGCTCGACCAGGGCCCGCCCGCCCTCCACCGCGGCCTCGGCTCCGTAGGAGGACAGGAACCCCGCGGCGACGACCAGGTCGAAGACGGCGTGGCCCGCCGCCTCCATGGCCGTGTCGGCCACGCGCGCGGCGTCGGCGCAGGCGGCGAGGCTCGGGCGAAGAAGCTCTTCGACGTCCTTGAACGCGTAGGCCAGGCGGTCGATCGAAGCGGCGTCGCGGCAGACGCCGCAGACAGAGCCCTCGGCGCAGGTCCTGACCGCCTCGCGTAACATGAGGCCGTCGTCCGCCGCGAGCACGAGCACGTTCGCGTGCCTCGGCGGGAACGCCAGCTTGAAGACGAGGTCGCGGAGGCCGGAGAGCCCGCCGGCCGAGCTCGAGTCGGCGCGAGCCGTCCAGGAAGCCGCCTGCGCATGGCTCGTCGGCGCGGCCGTCGGCCGCGGGACGTCGAGCTCTCCAGACAGCCAGGCCGCCAACTGGGCGTCACGGCGCCTGAGAACCTCATCGCGCACGCGAGCCTCGTGGCCGAGCGAGCCCGGCTGGTAGAAGACGGCGCCCTTGAGCGAGTCGGGTAGGTATTGCTGGGCGGTCCAGTGGCTGCGGTAGGCGTGCGGGTAGAGGTAGCCTGCGCCGTGGCCGAGGCCCTCGGCATCGCGGTTGGCGTCCTTCAGGTGATCCGGCACCTCGGCTCGCTCCGCCTCGACGGCCGCGAGCGCGTCGAAGTAGGCGAGCGCCGAGTTGGATTTGGGCGCGGTGGCCAGGTACAGGGCGGCCTCGGCCAGGAGGAACTGCCCCTCGGGCAGGCCGATGCGCTCGTAGGCCTCGGCGCAGGAAGCCACCACGCCGAGGGCGGCCGGGTCGGCCAGGCCAACGTCCTCGGCCGCCGAGATGAGGAGTCGCCTGAAGATGAACCGCGGATCCTCGCCGGCGTAGACCATGCGAGCCAGCCAGTACAGGGCCGCGTCGGGGTCGGAGCCGCGCAGGCTCTTGATCAGGGCGCTCGAGGCGTCGTAGTGGTAGTCGCCGTCGCGGTCGTACAGTACGGCGCGTCGCTGGATGCTCTGCTCGGCGGCGTCGAGCGTGACGAGGACCCGCTCCCCGTCGGCCGGTGGCCAGGGCTCGACGCTCGTCTCCACGGCCAGCTCGAGCGCGTTGAGAAGGCTACGCGCGTCGCCTTCGGCCACCTTGACCAGGTGCTCGAGGGCTCCATCGTCGAACTCGACCTTCCATCGGCCGTAGCCTCGCTCTCGGTCGGACAGGGCGTAACGCGCGGCGGCGACCAGGTCATCGTCCCCGAGCGGATGGAGTTGGAACACGCGCGAGCGCGACACGAGGGCTTTGTTCACCTCGAAGAAGGGATTCTCCGTGGTCGCACCGATCAGGACTATGGTGCCGTTCTCGACGTAGGGCAGGAGGGCATCCTGCTGGGACTTGTTCCAGCGGTGCACCTCGTCGACGAAGAGTATGGTCTTGCGGTCGTACAGCTCGCGCTCGCGCTTGGCGGACTCGACGGCGTCGCGTATGGCCTGGACGCCGGCGAGCACCGCGTTAATCGAAATGAAACGCGAGCTGGTCGTGTTGGCTATGACTCGGGCGAGCGTCGTCTTGCCGGTGCCCGGAGGACCGGAGAGGATGATCGACGACAAGCGGTCGCGCTGGATCGCCCGCCTGAGCAGACGGCCGGGGCCGACGATGTGGTCCTGGCCTATGAACTCGTCGAGGACGCGCGGCCGCATCCTGTCGGCCAGCGGGCCGCACCCGTCCGTATGGACGGAGCCCGAGAATAAGTCCTCGCTCACGGCCCGCTATTCCCTGACCCAGCCTCCCCAGGCGCCGTTCTCGTAGGTGTTGGACCATGGGCCGACACCGTCGGTCAGAGCGAATATCCTGCGCTTGCCACCGCCAAGGTCGAACGAGGGCATCGAGGTGATCGACGTGCCTGACAGGCTCGCCGCGAAATTCGTGGCGTCCGATACGATCGAATGGGCGGCTAGAGGGGCGATAGCCGCCGAGAAACCGCCCGACAGGTCGAACTCCAGGTAGCCGTCGACCGGGGGAGTGTCGCTCGAGCCGCGCGGCTTCATGTTCGTGCCGACGAGCAGGACCTTGTCCGAGGCGACGTAGGTAGGCTCGGACAGCGAGAAGACCTTGTCCTTAGCGTTGACGAATGGACCGGCGCTCGTCCAGGCGGCGCCGTCGTAGTAGTGCAGGTAGCCGGTCCTCGTCGAGACGATGACGCCGCTATCGTAGGCGCAGACGCCGGAATACGATGAGTCCCCGGAAGGCGGCTCGGTCGCTGCTACGGACAGCGCGCCGGCGGACGCGCCGGACACGAGGGCCGCGCCGGCGGCGAACCAATAGGAGCCGCTGACGTAAGCGACCGAGGACGGCAGGCCTATCGCCGCGCTATCGGCGATGGAGCTGGCTACGAAGGAGCCGCCATCTAGGTAGTAGATCGAGTAGGCGGCGGCATCGCTCGTGCTCCTGCCGTTCGCAGCGATCGCGAACAGGGTGCCGTTCGCGGCCATGATCGAGCGGATATACCGATCGGTGGGCAGTCCTGCTACCTTGGTCCAATCGGTACCGTTCGCGGTCGACCAGACGCCGAGGCCGTTGCCTGTCAGCGAGTCTGTGAACAGCACGTACATCGTTCCGCCGACGACCGTGCCGCTACCCGCGAGCACGGTCGCGCTACCGAAGGCGGCCGGCAGGGTAACCTCGTTCGTCCAGTTGGCCTGGCCATCGGCCTTGGCCCAAAACACGCCAACGCCGGCGTAGTAGCTATCGCCAAGCCGTGCGACGAAGGAGGGGCTCGAATACTGGAGGGCCTTGGTCATGTTGTTCGAGATGGGCTTCTCGTTGACCACCCGGGAGAAAATGCCCGCGGGGTCCTCGGCGCAGGAGGTCAGGGCGACGGCCGCGGCGACGACTGCGAGGATCGATAGCGTGTTTAGCGCATGGCGACGTACATTCATTCTTCGATCCTCCGCTTATAGGTGATAGGCGACCGACAGCGTCGCGTCCAGAAAGAAGCCGACGCGCGTGTTCTCGGGATACTCGGTCATGATCTGCGGTATGATGTTCGCATACAGGTTGAGGCCATAGCTCATATCACTCGACGCTTTCCAGAGGAAGGTGCCGCCCGCCTTGAACAGCGGGTCGACGTGCTTATAGTTGCCGAGCGAGCTGATGGCGACGCCGAGGCCGGCGCTCGGCGCTATGACGAAGGCGCCGATGGGAAAGGCCATCACGGCCCGTAGCGCCAGCGGCGCTATGAACAGCTGGTCGTCGTTGACCGTACGTATGAAGTCGCCGGACAGATCCCCGGCGAGGCCCCAGCGTTCGCTCAGAAAGCCGGTATACGACAGGGAGAACGAAAAACCGGCGGCTGAATTCGGACTCTCGAACGCGGACTCGGTCGGATTAAAGAAGCCGAGGGGTACCGACGTGCCGAGGGATAGCGCCAGGATGCCATCGCCTCGCTCGAAAGCGCCGAATACGGCAGAGGCCATAGGCGTCTGAGGAGCGGCCTCCTGGGCTGCGGCGGCGTTGGTCGCGACCAGGGCGGCTACGGCCATGGCGGCCGAGAATGCAATCGTGTGAAGGGAACGCATCGGTCCTCCGAGTGTATCGCGGTTGTTACGGCGGGGCAGACTATAGCACGCGCCCGACGACTCTGAAAAGGCGCGAGAGCGTCCGTGGTTACCGGCTAGGACGGTTTCGCGTTGACGCGGGCCGACGATAGGGTGGCCCAGGACGACGATCGGCTTTCGTCCGGCGCCCAGGTCAACTCGATCTGGGCGAGCAGGTAGGTCTTGGCTCGGATGGCGACGACAGGCATCAGCTCGACGATGGGCGCGGCACGCTCGCCGACGCCAGCAAGGGTCGCGCAATAGGAACCGTGCCCGGCCTGGAACGGCCCGGGGCGGTACTCCGTATCGGCGCCCGCCTCGGAGAAAGCGGACGCCAGCCCGCGGGCCTCGGCCGCGTATTTCTCCGGAATACGTATGAAGACGTCGTCCCCGAATCGTTCGAGTCCGACCAGCTCGAACGGCAGGCGGCTCCTCGCGGCCGCCGCGGCGAGAGCCGCGCCGTCGACCGGCCTGGCCAGCCACGATAGCACCGGATAGTCGAAAAACGCCCGGGCGCTGGCCGCGCCGAGCTCGGTCCAGAACGCCCTGCGAACGCCGCATAGCTCCTTGGCCACGTTGCCTGGCGGTATCATCGCGAGCGCTATGGAAGCGACGGTTTCTATTGTTCCCAAAGGCATGAAGGCATAGTATACTCGGTCTATCCTCCTGTAAAGGAAAGTTCGGCCATGCTTAGAAAGATAGAGTTCCTGACCGAGAGGATCACCGCGGTTCTGGCCTCCTGGCCGAGCGTTGACAGCGTCCTCTCGATGAACCCGTCGGAGACCGACGCGATCGACCCGTACTTCGCCCTCGTCTTCGACGTGTATTACGACGGCGAAATACCGTCGAGCGACGAGCGCCAAGCCATGTACGACAACCCGGGAGCCTTCGAGTCGTCCGCGGTGGTGGAGAAGGATCGCTTCTTCCTCGATGGCCTGCCGATACGCATCGAGTTCAAGAAGGTCAAGATACTCGAGGATTTCGTGCGTAACGGCTACGACGCCCGCTGGGCCTTCGGCACCGTCGGCACCTACGTCATATACCGCGTCGTCAACGGCAAGATCCTGTTCAAGCGGACCGACCGCCTCGAGCGCGTACTGGCGGCGCTGAAGAATTGCCCGGATGCATTCTGGCTCAGGATCCGCGAGGCTCAGCAGTCCAAGATGGAGCATTGCCTGAGCGACCTGGGTGGGGCCGCCATGAAGGACGACCGCTACTTCTATTTTATATCTCTGGCAGGCTTCATGCGCGCCTGCGTGTCTGCCCTCTTCGCCATCAACCGGCGCTTCGAGCCGTCGGACAGGCAGATGGCCGATTCCCTGGCTGAGCTGCCCGTGTTGCCGGAGGACTTTTCCGGGCGATGGTCGAATCTGCTCCGTACCGACGATTCGGTCTATCCGCAGAAGCGCTACCAGATTGCGCAGCTCATCACGCGTGACGTGTTAGCCCTTGAGTAGGCTCCTCCGCGGAACCCGCCTCGTAATCGGTCTCGCTGCGGCCGCGGCTGTCATACCCTGCTCCTGCGCCGCCGGTTACGTCGATGGACTGAGCTTCTTCGACTCGGACGGCGGGGCGTCGCGCGTCGCGAGCGAAGCGGACGGCGGCTCGAGCGTCCCGGCGGGAGCGACGGCCATCTATCGGCCGGAATCGGGGTATAGGGCCGGGGCTATCGAGGATCTAGCCGTCTTCGTACGCGGTTCCGGCGCGGTTCGCGTGCGGCTCCTGCCCCGAGGCCGGGATCCCGAGCCGCTCGCGTCCGTCGAGGCCGCGCTAGCCCGTGCCGACGAGAGCGAACTTCGCCTGCGTCTTTCGCCCGGCATGGAATTCTCTTCCATCGAAGTCTCGGCGCTCGATGGCGGCGCCGAGGTCCTGGGCTTCGCGGTCCTTCCTGTATTCGAAGGCTACGCGCGCTCGGGCGCGCGTGTGACGATGGGTCATGGCGTCGTCGCAGGCGCGGAACCGGGACGATATTTCGTTCGGTTCCCCCTTGCCCAAGGTGATCGTTCCTCGCTGGTAGCGAGCCTCGCCGGCGACGGCGCCGTCAGCCTGATGGTTATCGGGCCGGACGGACGGGAGCGAGTCGCCTATACCGCGACGGTACGCGGCGGCGACCTGCTGGCCGTACCTACGGCCGGCTTCGGAGCGGCGGCGGCCGTCGTCGTCGCGTCAGGCTCGACGATAGCCTCGGTCCAGACCGAGGCGGGCAGTGGCGCCCCGTTGTCCGATTTGCACGCCATTCTGTCCATGCCCGCCCCGGCCGGCGATTACTCGATCTACCGCTGGGACGTACTGCCTCGCACCCTCGTGCTCGATTTCGCCGATTACGATACGCAGGATCGATACCTGAAGCGCCTAGCCTTCTTCGCCGAGAAGCCGGGCTTCAGGGGACGCCTGGCCGCCGACGACGAGATAGCCGGTCTCCATGGCTGGAACGCCCACGACTATCCGACCTTCACGCTAGCGAGGTTCTACGCCCTGGCCGCCGATACCGGCTTTCGCCTGAACGCGGAGGAGGAACGCTTCCGCGCCCTGCTACTCGAGCATGGAATCCTGCGGCTCGGCGACGACGGCCGTCCCGAGGAAGGCGAGGGCGCGGTCATCTCCATAGCCCGCGAGTCATCGGACGAGCTCAGACGCCGCTTCATCGACCACGAGGCGTCGCACGCGCTGTTCTTCCAGGATCCAGAGTACCGGGCGCTGGCGACGAGGCTCTGGAACGGGCTCGGGCCGGAGGCGCGGTTCTTCTGGAAGACTCACCTGGCTTGGCGATCCTACGACGTGCGCGATGAGTACCTCTGCGCCAACGAGCTGCAGGCTTACTTGACCCAGCAGAGTCTTCGGGCCGCCCCGTCGTACTTCATGGCCATAACGTCGCGCCTCGCAGCGGCCTATCCGGATCGCGCCGAGCGGCTCACCAGCGAGGAGGCGGTCGTGCTCGCATCTATCCGCGCCTGCGGCGAGGAACTAGACGCGTACCTGCGCCGGGCTTGGGGGCTGTCAGCCGGGCGCTTCGGCCGCGTCGCGAGCGACTACGCGGGTCGCTCTGCGAGTCGTTAAGCGTCCATCCAGCTCAAGCCCCGTCGCGCGAGCGACGTAGCTCATTCAGCACAATGCCGGCACACCAATCCCGGGTGTCGGTCAAGAGCTCGTCGGGCCTCGCCTGGGTCTCGCCGGAAAGGCGCCCGAATACGGCCGCAGCCGGCAGCATCGTCGTCCATACGTCTTTCTCGTGCGGAGACAGCCCGTCGAGGTAGGCTGCGGCGTGACGGTATGGCGCTGGAAGAGCGACGATATCCGCGTGGTACGCTGACAGGAATTCGAGCGGCCTCTGGTACGGTCGACCCGCGGCGAAAACCCTGCCCGAGTCCCGGCCGCGAGGCGGTACGTTGCGCAAGGTCTCGGCGCGCACCCCGAAACCGCGCTCCCGCTCTATCCTGCACGAGGCGACGGCCGCTAGACGTTCCAGCCTCTCCTTGTACATGACCAGGGGCTTCGTAACGTAGCGGAAAGCGCCGTCATCGTCGTCCTCCCTCGAGATGCTCTGGTTGCGGTACAGAAACTCGGCGAAGAGCGACTCGGACGGCCGTAGCCTCGACTGCCGCACGTCGAAATACGGATAGATGTAGGTGCCTCGCGCGTAGCTCTTACCGAAGGGATAGGAGAAGTCAGCCCCGAAGATCCTGACGGTCGACGCCCCGAGGTACTCGGCGAGCGATACGGCAGCGTGAGTCACGTTGCCGCCCGAGGTGTCGAGTACGGGGAAGGCGCGGTAGCGAGAGGCTATGTATCGTGACAATGGGTGACCGGAGGAGAAAAAATACGGCCGAACGGCCAGGCGCGACAGGGTGGGCGGCGAGGCCAGGTCGAGGAAGAGCGGCACATCCGGCGGCAGGCCGAGCGAGAAATGGTAATAGCTGATCTGCTGGCAATCGATGCTTATCACCGCGTCGGGCCGAATGCCCCGACCGAGCAAGGCGCGCAGGCTCGTGTCGGTGGCGATCAGAAACGCGTCCTTGGGCCTAAGGCGGATCTCCTCGGCGTATCGTTCGAGAGACGGGCCGGCCGCAGTAATATAGGCCGAGCGTATGGGCCCGACAGGCGGCGTCGGCGCGTTGGACAGCTCGAGGTTACGGACGATATTCGAGAACCAGCGCTTGCCGAAGAACGATTGAACCGAGTAGTCGTCTGATATGGCGTCTATGGATCGGCGTATGGCATCGGCGGCCCTATGGAACGGCTCGGGCGACGCGTCTATCCTGCCGCGCAGGGGAACCGAGACGATGTCGCCGGTCACCGCTGGCACGTAACACCCGGCGATAACCTCGTTCAGTTCGGCCTCCTCCGGATCGACGAGGAGCCTGAGCCTTCGATCGCCGAGCACATGGGTTAGGTCGACGCGTTCAAGCACGGCGCGTAACGTGGTGGCCCCGTATTCGACGATCAGACCCCTGGTCACGAGGTCGGCCTCGAGCATGGCGGCGGCCTCATAGCCTGCCCCGAGCCCGAGGAAGACATAGAACGCCGCCTTGCTGTAGCTCGAGGCGAGTCGCCCGGCCTCTCGCACCGGGTCGAACCTGGAATGCATAAGGGCTTGGCGGGAGCCTAAGCCGACGAAGGGTACCGGATGCCCCGAACGGGAGGTTTGGACGCCAACGCGCGGATCAGATCGCGCCGAGCGTATCCTGTCAGCGCAGACTGGCCCGTGGCACGAGGCCACGGCCAGCATATTGCGCTCGAAGAGCTGCGCGTCGAGCGGCTCGTGAGCCAGGTTAGCCTCAGCCATCGCAGCCTCCGCGCATCGAAAAGAGGGCTTGCTCGGCCGCCGAGTGGACGGCGAGGAGTTCGCGTTCTGTCGCCTCGCCCCTGGCCATCGAGGCGACGAGGGGCGCGGTGGCCTCGGGAGCGAGGGCCCTGTATACCGTCATGGCATCGAACGGCATCGGAACCGACGAGGCCAGAGCCTCGGTTGCGCCTGCGAGCGAGGCTTCGAGCGACGACGATACGCGGTCGAGGTAGCCTTCACGCCGAATGGCCGCCGAGTCCAGACTCGAGTCGCGCGAGCCATCGTCGAGCGGTGTAACAACGGGCGGCTCACCCCTCGTCGGCGGAAGGTCGTCGAGCCTGGCAATGCGAGGCACCGGAGTCGGCACGGGGGAGTCGGAGAGCCTGAACGCCCTGGCGCTATCGCCTAGCGGCGGCCGAATCGACAAGGCGTAGGCGGAGAATGCGCGAGAGAGGCGCCAAGCGCCTACGGCCGCCTGATAGCCGTCGAACGTCCTGGAAGCGCCGGCCGACGTTACGGGCCTCGTTCTTGAAGCCAGCGCTAGGTCGAGCGAGTCGAAGGGGTAGGGCCTGCAATGGTCCTCATGCCCGAAGGCGGCCAGGTCGTAGCCGGCGAGGGTTACCGGACCTCCGGTACATGCGAGCGCGAGCGATAAGGCGGTGCCGGCGGCGCTACCGGACGCCGAACAGCGATGGTCTTCGAAACCTGCAGCCTCGACGGCCGCACGCTCGAACGGTAAGCCAGTATCGAGCGCTAGGATAGGGCATCGATAGAGGGCGTCCTCGGTGGCGAAGGCGCTCGGGGACAGCGCGATCGGGATTCCGAGTTCCGTGATGGTCCGAAGGTGCAGGGCGTTCCAGAAACCGGGATCGGTGGCTACGGCTAGGTCGGGCGTCAGGCCGGCGGCGACGAGCGCCGGAACGGCCGAGGCAAGGGCCCACAAGGCAATATCGTCGCGGCGACGGCTAAGCTCGGGAAGGAACCGCATAAGGCTCGGGCCGGCGCAGGCGATGACGATAGGGCCGTCGCCGTTGCGTATACGGACCTGTCTCCGGGCGGCGGCGGCGAAACGGGCCGCATTGCGTAGCCATCCGGCTGACCAGTACGCGCTCGTCGCGGCGTCGGAGCTGGCTGACTCGAGCGCGTCACGCAGGGCGAGCCTGATGCGCTCGCTCTGCGCGGTGAAGCGCCTGGTCACCGGCGTCCACTCGATGACCGACACGCCGCCAGCCATGCGGCCGTCCGCCAAGGATCGGGCCAGGACGGATTCGAGCGGCTCTGCCACGCCTGGGCGCCAGGTAATGGCGGGCTTGCCGAGCTCATGTGCATGGAAGAGGTCGCAGGGCTGAAGCGAGACTAATCGCGCCCTAGGGAGGAGTTCCGATACGGCCTCGTGGATATAGCCCATGCCGCCGCCAATGATGTAGACGATGGCCGGGCGTTTCGAGCCGATACAGGCGCGAACGTGCCTGGCGGCCTCCCGCTCCGGGGCGTATCGGGAGTGGAACGAGGTTGGATCGGGCTCAGGGAACGTCGGGCTCCCGATACGCGCCTCACAGCCCATCGATGAAGGAGCGGATCTTGGCTTCGGCATCGGGGCCAGATAGCTTCAACGATGTATATGGTCCGGTAGCCAACGGCCAAGAAGGCTCTACGGCCAGCGCGCGCCTCAGCGTACGAGCGACCTGGGCCGCGACCAGCTCGGCGTCGCCGGCGTTATGCGTATAAAAGGCCATTAGGCACGAGCCGTCCGCCAGGCCGAAGGCTCGCCCGCTCGTACCGAGTATCGACGATACGCAGGCCATCAGCTCTTCATTCAGGCTAGAAGGCGACGATAGGGGGCAGCGCCGAACGGCGGCGCTTGATAGCTCCAGGGTCCTCAGCATGGCCAGCGACACGAAGGAGAACTGTTTGGCACTCCCTATCCTGATGAGCTCCTCGGCTGACGCGGGCTCGACCTGATGCATGGCTATCCTGAACGTAGCGGCGGGCGACGTCCGTCCTATGCGCCTGAGGGTATTTTGTACCGAGTCGGATAGAGATGTCGAGGAGGGCGTTATAATGAACTGGTCGCCCTCAAGGCGTAGCGTCTCGACGGGCTCGCCACCTACTTTGAGGGAGGGTAGCGATTCTGCGGACATGGAGTCGGGTAGATCGGCGCCGTACGCGGCGAAGCGGACTACAGACTCGACCCGCTTCGAGTAATAACCGACCCAAGGATAGCCCGCGGCGGCTAAGGCCTCGATCGCTAGCCGGAGACCTAGATGACGGTTATCTATGCCCCCGAGGAGCCTATCGATAGACTCGTGATATACCGCGGAGACTTTTTTTTTTGGCTTATGGCCAGAAGGCCATCATTCCTAGCGGCGAGCGCGTCTGAACGGCTCGCCGCCTTCTCTAAAAGTCCCATCACAGCAACCCCAGATCGTCGAATAGCCGTTTGTACGTATCGTAATACTCGCTCGAGGCGAACTCCTCGATTTTCTCTTCCGGCAACGAGGCGAGTAGCTGGTCAAGATAGACCAGCACCGACTTAACGTCGCGCTTCAGCTTGTCGGGCGTCGAATCGGCCGTGGCTTCCGCTTCAGCTCTGGAGTGCGTTGTGGGAGCCGCCTCGGCGCGCGGCGGAGCCTTGGTGACAGGCGCTTCATCGACGGCTAGCTCGGGCTCGAACCTGGCGAGCGGCTCATCCCCGACGATCTCCTCGACTGCACTATCGGCTTCGTCGGCGAGCGGCTCATCCGCGACGATCTCCTCGACTGCACTCTCGGCTTCGTCGGCGAGCGTATCGTCATCGATTAGCTCGAGCTCCTCGGCTACCTCATCCTGTTCCAGGCCTACGAATAGGGAATCGTCGAGACTCGTGGCTATTTCATCCGGATGGTAGGACAGGTCGGATGCCTGGGGCGTTTCGAGCGGAGCCTCCACGACGAGCTCATCGACGGAATCGTCGCCGAAATCATCGAGCGTGAGTTCCTCGAGGACGTCATCGCTTGGTAGCAGCTCCTCGACCGGCTCGGTCGACTTCTCGGCATGGAGCTCGAGCCCGCCTAGCTCTTCAGGCTCGATGACCTCCTCGAGGTCCATTGCGTCCTCTACCTCGTCGATGGGTTCGTCGAACGAGTCCACCGTCGAGACGACAGGTTCGTCTCCAGCGTCTATGTCGAGTACCAGCTCCGATTCGTCGTCGGCGGCCTCTATGACCGGCAGGTCCTCGTCGTCCCCTTCGAAGGCGGGAGCGAGGTCGATATCGAGATCAGTCTCGCTCGGTTCGACGAGAGGAACGTCCTCTATGGGCATGCCCTCGAGCTCCTGGAAATCCCGAGCCTCGGTATCGTCGTCCAGGAAGCTCGTGTCCTCGGGCCCGGGGATGATCGGCGTAACTCCATCGATGGGCTCGACGGCTTCGATCCCCTCGCCCGAAAGGTCAGCGTCCGCGAAGCTCGTAGCTTCCTCCGCTAGCTCGATGGTTTCGATCCCGGGCTCCGAGGCCTCGGCGTAGACGCCGTCCTCAGGCAATAGCTCGACGTCGTCGGGTATCGACAGTTCGGGAGCCTCATCCTCGGGTTCCTCCGAAACGGTCTCCTCGGTGAAGTCGGCCGTATTGAGGATGTTGTCAAGCTCGTCGCCGGTCAAGGCTATCGTGTCGTCATCCTCGTCGTCGAAGAAGCCACCGGATGCATCGGCTAGCTCATCCTCGACGCCTTCCGCGGAGGCCGCTTCACCGACGGAGGCTCCAGCCGCTTTGATGCTGCTCAGCTGGTCGCGAAGGCTCACGAGCTCCTGCTTAATCGATGACAGTTCGCTAGCGATCTGCCTGAGCAGGTCGGAGGACGGAGCCGAGGAGGCGAGGTCGTCCGATACGGCCTGGATGTCGTCGAAGCCAGATTCGCCGGAACCGATGGATACGCTCTCTATCTCGAGGTCGGGGATGATCCCGATGCTCGCGTCGTCGTCGGAATCTATGAAGGAGTCGAGCGATATGCCCTCGGAATCGTCGGTCGGCTCGCTCGCGATCGGTGCCTCGCGAACGGCTACGGGAGCGGGCTTGGGCTTGGGTTCGTCGAGGCCTATGGAATCGAGATCTATCGATTCGAATTCCGAGCTCGAGCCCAGGATGTCGTCTTCGGAGGAGAAGGTATCGGTCGCCTCCTCCGATTCCGCCGATGGGATGGTGTCGTCGAACTGAAGGTCGATATCGAGGGATTCGAACTCCTCGTCAGCTTCGGCCGGATCGGCTAAAGCTGGGCTGGCCGAAGCTGGGCTGGCCGCGAAGCGCTCTAGGTCGTCGAGCGCGGGCCCGGTCGGGCCGTCGTCATCGAGGCCGAAGTCCTCGATACTGATCTCAGTGGTCTCGAATGCATCGACCGAGGCCGATCGTCGCTCGGCCGGAGGTTCCGCCGCTGGCGCCTCCGTCTTTACCTCGTCGAAATCGAGATCGTCAAGGGACATGTCTATGACCGTGCTCTCCACGACCCCGTCGTCGAGCTCGTCGCCCGTATCGGGGACGTCCGCCTCGGAGATGCCGTCCTCGTCGTCGAGCGGGGCGAGGGATTCGAAATCGTCGAAGTCGATGCTCTCGGCCTCACCTTCGAGAGGTGTCTCGGCCGGGGTCTCGACGGCCGTATCCAGATTCGGTAGGTCGAACGAATCGAGCAGTTCCTCTTCCTCGGCGAGCAGGACCGCATCCGAGCCTTCGGCCGAAGTCGAGGCTACCGATCCATCGGCAACGAGCGTGTCGTCGGTCAGGTCTTTCGGCTCCGCCTTGACCCAGACGCCGTATCGTTCAAGATCGTGCTCGGGGGTAGGAATGGGATCTGGCTTCCCTTGCTGGGTCTTATTCTGCATGGCGCGCGCACTCCATCGACTGGATTGATCTCATCCAAATATCGGCAGAAACCGGATAAATACATAGAGCATACGACTGAAATTACTCTAATCGCGCTTCTTCCTATTGTCAACCGTATCGGAATTCCGGATGACGCTGGTAAAGAAAGAAGGCGCTCGTTCCGTAAATAGAGTGATGAAACGAATAGTGATACTTGCCTGTTGGATAGCCGTCGCGTCCTACTGCGCCATGGCCGTCGTATGGGGTCCGAGCGGCGTCATCGTGACCAAGCGGGCCTTCGATACGGCCGCGACGATGCGCCGTAATATAGACGATCTGGCCAGGCGCAACGAGCGCTACGCAGCCGAGCTCGAAGGCCTGCGTAACGCCTCCGAGCCTACCGCGCTCGAGGCCAGGTCGATTGGCTACCTGGCGGCTGACGAGGTAGCCGTTCGCTTATCGCTCGAACCCGAGCCGGCAGTACCGGCTGAAGCCGGCAGACTACTCGAGTATACAGGCGCCTCGGCGCTCGCGGAGGCGCGGATCAAGGATATCGCCGCGATGGCCGGCATGGTCGTCCTGTTGGCCGGCCTGGCGCTGAGGGCCGCTCGATCGGCTCGATCGGCTCGATCGGCGCAGGGGCGCGCCGGTCAGCGCGAGATCCTGGTCCAGGAAGCCTCCCGGACGTAATCGTTGTCGATAAGTAGCTCGTCGCCGGAGTAGCTGACGGCTACCGATTCCTTCATGCCGGACAGGAGGTCTCGGGTCGCGTCGAGGCGGAAGACCCATCGCATGGGCCTGGCGCGCTCGGCGATAGCCTTGGCCATCGCGAAGCTGACCGAGGAGGCCTTGTACAGCGCGGCGTCATTGGCTTGGTCCTGGGCGATGACGACCTCTCCTCCGCGTATCGTCACGCGCAGTTTTAGGGTGCCGCCTCCGCTCAGTACGGCCAGGCCAGCGCCATTCGGGAAGATACGTACCGTTTCGAGGCCCTTGTCGCCCCTCCAGGTGCCGCTGATGTCCGAGACGCTCGGCCGGTCGACGAACATGGCGCTCGCCTCGGGCTCGACCGTGTCGATGGCCTGTGTCTGCGTGGCGGATGCCGCTAGGTCGGCCGAAGCCTGGAAGGTCGCGGGGCTGGCGGCCGTTGGTAGGCCGCCCGTCGGTTCGAGGCCGAATAGCCGCCTCGTGGAAGCGCGAGCGCGTAGCACGATGTCGCTGATGGATTCGGCGGTATCCGCTACCGATAGCATGATGCCGTCCGATACCCTCGTGACCTCCAGGCTGAGCACGAACAGCTCGCCGATTCTGCCGATAGAGCCGTTGACGATGAAGTCCGCCGTCAGGGGCAGGGCGACGGCGGTCGTCTCCCCGCGGCTCAGGGCCGCCTCGGTCTCGACGAGGGCCCTGTCTTGCCCCTGGGCGTCGACGACCCTGAACGAACGCGTCTCGACGATGTAGGAGACGACGAGGCGCTCGAGCATCGCGGCCTCGCTGGAGCCGACTCCTACGGCCGTGAACGGCGAGACCCTGACCACGGCTTGGCGTTCTTGGGCGCCTAGCGGCGCGGGGCATACCAAGGTGACGCCGAGGACTGCGACTATGGCGATCGGAAGCGATTGTATCATGTGACCTCCCTTCGCCTGACGGTCTCGGAGCTCATCGGTCGTCTATCCCAAATAGCCTTCGGAAGAAGGACAGGATGGCGTACCAGGCGCGCCTGAGGAAACCGGGGTTGCGCAGGCGCTCGAGCCTGAGCAGCGCCTGCTCGATCTCGTCCCTGTCGAGGGGGAAGCGCTGGATGTTCTCCTCGATCTCGAGCTCCAGGCGCTGCGCGGCGTCGCTCTTGCCGACGACGGTAGCCTCGATGGTCGACCAGCCCAGACGCCTGGCGGCCTCGAGCCTTCGCCTGCCGGCTATGAGCACGTTCCGCCGGGTAACGGTAATGGGATGCAATTGCCCGAAGCGATCCATGCTGGCCGCCAGCTGGTCGATATCGCGAAGGTCCTTACGTATTCGCTTGCGTATTCGGATGGAAGCGACCTCGATCTGCACGCGTACCTCCGGCGTCGTACTTGAGCTTAATGGTATCGCCGATCGGGTGGCTAATCAAGGATTCGGGCGCTATCCTCGGCGGTCGGCGACTCGGCCGAGGGGCTGCGCTCGGTTCCCGGTACGGAGGCCCCGGCGAAGGGGTCGAACGGATCGAATCGTCCAGGCGGATCGGCCGGTTCGGGAACGGTCGCGGAACCGGCCCCGTCTTCGACCCTGTAGCGCTCGATGTCGGCCTCGAGGGAGCGTAGCAGCGAATCCAGGGAACTCGGGTCGAAGTCGAGGCTCGAATCGACCCTGCCGCCGCCCACGACGGCTTGCTGGGACGATAGCGTCCGGATGGTCGTCTCGGCCTGCTCGGATTTGAACTCGTGCAGGTCGCAGTAGCTCTTGGGCTGAGTGCCCTCGTAGTAGGTGAGCGTCAGGGTGCCCTCGTCGCAATATTCAGTCGGCAAGAGGCCGGAGACGGAGCAGACGGTGACGTCGATGAGGCCGCTCTGGGGGCGGATAAAATCCTTGGCCGGCAGCCCCCGGTGTATCTCGGCCATGTAGTCGGCCCAGGCTATGCCCGCGATGGCGGCGCCGGACTGGCTGACGCCGAGCGAGTTGCCCGGCCTGTCGAAGCCGAACCAGATCGCCGTCGTCATGTACGGCGTGAAGCCCACCGTCCAGGCGTCCGCCCAGTTCTGGGTCGTGCCGGTCTTGCCTGCTGCGGGTATGGTATAGCGCTTGCCGTCGGCGTCGCGATAGGTGAACTTGGCTCCGGACGAGGTCGGCCAGGCCAGGGTACCGACCTTCACGACGCGCTGTAGCATGTCGGTCATCACGTAGGCGTTCTGCGGGGAGACGACCTGTATGCCGGAGCCCTTCTTCTTTTGCTCCGCGCGCAGATCCTTCTCAGGGTCGAGGAGGGGCCGTCCGTCCCTGTCCTCGATCGACCGTATGGCAATCGGCGTGACCTCGCGGCCCTGATTGGCGAATACTGCGAAGGCCCTGGCCATGCGTAGCGGCGTTACGGCGCTAATACCGAGGGCCAACGGATAGACCCGCGGGAAGGTGGTACGAACCTGCTCCGGGTCGGTAATATCGAGCAGGGCGGCCGCGCGGTTTATGGCCGCATCGAAGCCGATGCCGTCGAGCACCTTGACGGCCGGCACGTTCATGGACTTGGCCAGCGCGTTCCAGGTAAGCACCTGGCCCTGCCACTCGCCCTTGTAGTTGAGCGGGATGTACGGCGTACCGTCCTCGTTATAGAAGACTACCGGCGCGTCGTAGATCAAGGTGCCGGGCGTGAAGCGCCTCGAGTCGATCGCGGCGGAGTAATAGAGAGGCTTGAAGCAGGAGCCGGGCATCAGCTGGGCCTGGGTCGCGCGTATCAGCTGGTTGGACTGCTCGAACTTTGAGCCGCCGACTATCGCCTTGATATGCCCGGTCGCGTTGTCGATGGTGATGAGCGCGCCCTCGACGGTATTCTTCTCCATCTCGGTCTTGGCGGCTCCGTAGCTGGCGTTGGTCGCCAGTTTGAGCGGCTCGAGGCCGAACATGAGCGCCATCGCGTCCACGGTGGGGTTGACGCTCTTCCGGTAGTATTCCATGGCCTTGCCTCGGACCTTGGTCTCCTCGAAGAACATCCCCTCGAGGTTGAAGGCGAGGCCGAGCAGCTCGGCCATCGGCGCATAGATCCGCTCGGCTTCCTTGAGGCGGCGCGAGCTGGTCGAGGCGTAGTCGCGGTTGACCTGGGCTATATAGCGGCTCATGTACTTGTCGGCCACCGCCTGATAGTCGAGGTCGAGCGTCGTGTGGATGGTTAGTCCGTCCTTGTAGAGGTCGATCGAGCCGTACAGCATCTTCTCGAGGTCGCGTCGGACGTACTCGCTGAACCAGGGGGCCTTATCGTCGCGGGCGTAGAACGCGCCCGAGGCGACGCGGGTATAGTCGTAGTTGTCCCAGTACAGCGCGAAGGACTCGTCTGCGGCGTCCTTCGTCACGTAGCCGAGCTCTATCATCTGGTTGAGCACCTCGCGCGAGCGATCCCTCGCGACGTTGGGGTTCCTCAGTGGATTGTAACGGGTAGGGCTCGACAGCTGGATCACGAGGATGGCCGACTCGGCGATGCTGACATCCTTGGCGGAATGCCCGAAGAAGTACTTGCTGGCCGCCTCGACGCCGTAGACTCCCGGCCCCATGATCATGCGGTTCATGTACATCTCGAGGATTTCCTGCTTCGAGAAGCGCCGCTCGAGCTGGAGGGCCCACCACAGCTCGACGAATTTGCGCCTGAAGCTTATATCCCGACGATCGGCGTACAGGGTGCCGGCGAGCTGCAGGGTCAGCGTGGAGCCGCCGCCCATATTCCGTCCGGTCACGATGCCTACGAAGGCCCTGAAGTAGCCCTTGAGCGTAAAGCCGGGGTGGGTCCAGAACGACTGATCCTCGCGGGTCACGAGGGCGTCGATCAGGTGCTGCGGCATATCCTTGATCGAGACGAGCTCTCGCTTCTCGCTCGAGGCGAACTCGGTAATGAGCCGCCCGTCGCTAGCGAGTAGCCTGGATGGCAGGGGCGGGTCGAAGGTGGAGAAATTCTCGACCGACATGATATTGCGTACCGACGCTATAGCGACCCCGAACGCGACGCCGAGCGCTATGGCGACGACGACGGCGGAGACGATCAATATCTTCAATACTTTGCTGACGGACTTCCCGGATGCCATATCGCCGAAAGCCTACGCGAAAGCTCGCCGGTAGGTCAAGCTGGATATAAAAAAGGCCGGTCCCGAAGACCGGCCCGCCCTGACAGGCTGTCTGCCTCCGCCGCGACGAATTGGGAGGGGGGCCGCGACGGCGCCCGACATTCTATATATCGGAACCGGAACGCGTTTTTTAAAGATAAATAATTGCATAGGGAACGCATGATTGCGTATATTTATCCACGCATTGACGAACGATTCTACTTATCGATATCATTCGAGAAAATAAGATACTGTTTTATCGATTCATCTTTTGCATAGGAGGCCTCAATGAAGGTTGCAATCAACGGTTTCGGCCGGATCGGGCGGCTGGTCTTCCAGTCTATCGTCGACCAGGGACTGCTCGGCAAGGACAAGATCGACGTGGTGGCCGTAGTGGACGTCGCCACGGACGCCAAGTACTTCGCCTACCAGCTCAAGTACGATTCAGTTCACGGCCGCATGAACGCCAAGATCTCCTCCAAGAAAAGCGACCCGTCGCTCGAGGAGGACGACGTGCTCGTGGTCAACGGCCACGAGGTCAAGTGCGTCATGGCCGAGAAGGAGCTCAAGAACCTGCCCTGGGCCAAGCTGGGCGTCGAGTACGTCATCGAGTCCACCGGCATCTTCTCGAACGAGAAGGCGTACGATCACCTCGAGGCGGGAGCCAAGAAGGTCATTATCAGCGCTCCGGCCAAGAGCAAGGACGAATCCAAGAAGATCAAGACCTTCGTCGTCGGCGTCAACGAGAACGATTACGACGCCTCCAAGCATCACGTCATCTCGAACGCGTCCTGCACGACGAACTGCCTCGCACCGGTCGTCCATGTACTGCTTAAGGAAGGCATTGGCATCGAGACCGGCCTGATGACGACCATCCATAGCTACACCGCCACCCAGAAAACCGTCGACGGTGTGTCCAAGAAGGACTGGCGCGGCGGTCGAGCCGCCGCCATCAATATCATCCCGTCCACGACCGGTGCCGCCAAGGCAGTCGGAGAGGTGCTTCCGAGCACCAAGGGCAAGCTGACCGGCATGTCCTTCCGCGTACCCACCCCGGACGTGTCCGTCGTCGACCTGACCTTCCGCAGCGAGAAGGATACCTCGATCGAAGAGATCGACGCCCTGCTCAAGAAGGCCAGCGAGACCTACCTCAAGGGCATCCTTGGCTATGGCGAGGAGGAGCTCGTCTCCTCGGACTTCATCCACGACCAGCGCTCGTCGATCTACGACAGCCTGGCCACGAAGCAGAACAACCTGCCCGGCGAGAAGCGCTTCTTCAAGATCGTCTCCTGGTACGACAACGAATGGGGCTATTCGAACCGCGTGGTGGACATGCTCCGCCACATGGCCGGCCTCAAGAAGTAGCTGTAGCCTACCTACGGCCCGCCTGGCAGGCGGGCCTTTTTTTCACGCCGACTACGGAGGAAGATGATGATCAGGACCATCAAGGATACGAGCCTGTCCGGCAAGCGCGTCGTGATGCGCGTTGACTTCAACGTGCCGATGAAGGACGGCGTCGTGCAGGACGACACGCGCATCCTAGCGGCGATACCGTCGATAGAGTATATCCTGGCCCAGGGGGCCAGGAGCGTTACGCTGATGAGCCACCTCGGGGATCCCAAGAAGGATTCCAAAAAGGCTAAGGAGAAGGCAGAGCAGGCGGGCAAGGCCTGGGACGAGGCGGCCTATATAGCGGGTAAGCACCGCATGAGGCCGGTGGCAGACTATCTCGCCGCCAAGCTCGGACGCCCGGTCGTATTCGCCGGCGAGGACGGATGCTACGGCAAGAAGGCTTTCGTCGAGTCCCAGCCCGACGGCACGCTGATCATGCTCGAGAATACGCGCTTCCATAAGGAAGAGACGAGCTCGGATCCGGCGGAGCGCGACGCCATGGCCAAGGAGCTGGCTGGCTACGGCGAGGTGTTCGTCAATGACGCCTTCGGCACGGCCCACCGCGACCACGCGTCGACCGCCTCCATCGCCAAGTTCGTGCCGGTCGCCGTCGGCGGCTTCCTGATGGACAAGGAGGTCCGATACCTCGAGCCGATGGTTACGAACCCGCCCAAGCCGATGGTCGCCATCATCGGTGGCGCCAAGGTTAGCTCCAAGATCGCGGTGCTCGAGAGCCTGATCAAGAACGCCTCTGTCCTGATAATCGGTGGCGGCATGGCGTATACCTTCCTGAAGGCCCAAGGGCGCTCGGTCGGCGCTTCGCTCGTCGAGATGGACCAGCTGGAGACCGCCAAGGCGGTGATGGACGCCGCGAAAAAGGCCGGCGTGGCGATCGTGCTGCCCGTGGACCACCTCTGCGCCGACCGCTTCGACGCGGCCGCCGAGCCCAGGGCCGTCGACGGCGTCGACGTGCCCGACGGGCTCATGGGCCTCGACGTCGGTCCGAAGACCCTCGTTGCCTACGGCGAGGCCATCTTCCAGGCCAAGAGCGTCGTCTGGAATGGCCCCGTCGGAGTCTTCGAGTTCGACGCTTTCGCCGGCGGCACCGAGGCGATAGCCAGGATGGTCGCCGACGCCACCGGGCGCGGGGTCGTCACCGTCGTGGGCGGCGGCGACTCGGTCGCGGCCGTCAATAAATTCGGCCTGGCCGACAGGATGAGCCACGTATCCACTGGCGGAGGCGCGTCATTGGAGCTGCTCGAGGGCAAGAAGCTGCCGGGCATCGAAGTCTGCCGCTAAGCCGCGGCTACGTACTAATCAGGAGTACTATCGTGAGGAACTACTATATCGCCGGCAACTGGAAGATGCATAAGACCGTTGCCGAGTCCGTGGCCCTGGCCAAGGCGCTCGTCGCTGAGCTAGGTTCGTGCGGCGAACGCGTGATGATAGCGCCGGCCTTCACGGCTCTATCCGCCGTGTCGGAGGCCATCAAGGGAAGCCGGATCGTGCTCGGAGCCCAGAATATGGGCCCGGAGACGCAGGGCGCCCATACCGGCGAGGTCTCGCCATGGATGCTCAAGGACCTCGGGGTCCGAGCCGTCATACTCGGTCACTCGGAACGCAGGCACTCGTACGGCGAAAGCGACGCTCTGGTTAACAAGAAGGTCCTGCTGGCGCTAGCCGAGGGGCTCGAGCCGATACTCTGCGTCGGCGAGACGCTCGAGGAGCGCGAGGCCGGAAGGCTCGAGGCCGTGGTCGGCACGCAGGTCCGCGAGGGTCTCAAGGGCGTGAGAGCCGAAGACCTGGCCGCGGTAACCATCGCCTACGAGCCGGTCTGGGCCATCGGCACCGGCAAGACGGCCACGCCCGACGATGCCGACGCGGTTCACGCGTATATTCGCGGCGTGATAGCCGGTTTGTACGGCGAGGCCGCAGCCAAGGCCATGTGCATCCAGTACGGCGGCTCGGTCAAGCCGGAGAACGCCGCCGAGCTGATGGCCAAGCCGAACATCGATGGCGCGCTCGTCGGGGGCGCCTCGCTCAAGGCCGAGAACTTCGGCCCGATAGCAAATTTCAGGTCGTGAACGTGCGAAGCCGCGGGCCTGGCGCCCGCGGCTTTTCGTCATGACGCCCCTTGCGCGGCCGCTTCGATCTGGTATAGTATCGCGCGAGGCGGCGTCTACCCGGCGCATCGCGCCGAATTAATCCGGCGCGGCGCGTCGGATAGGTCGCGTAAGCCAGACCCAATACAAATCGGAGTCAATCAGATGGGTGTTTTCGGCATAGTGCTTCTCGTTCTCTTCGCGATCGTCTGCCTGTTGCTCATATTTATGGTCGTCATCCAGGATCAGGAAGGCGAGGGCCTCGGCGGGCTCTTTTCCGGAGCCGGCAACGCGGCGTTCGGTTCGCGATCGTCGAGCGTGGTCGTCCGCTTCACCTACATACTTGGCGGACTATTCTTCGTTATAGCGTTCGGCCTCGCCGTCCTGAACAAGGGCTCCGTCGGCAACGTCGAGGACGCCGTGCGCGCCCAGGGCGGCCAGGCAACGGAATGGTGGAGCCAAGAATCCGCCCCCGCTACCGAGACCGCTCCCGCCGCCGAATAGGACGCACGTGCCTTCGAGGCCGCTCTCACTCAGCGACCTGTTCCCCCGGGACAGGATATGCGTCGACCTCGCGAGCGCCGACAAGGAAGCCTTGTTCGTCGAGCTCGTCGATCTGATAGGATCGACGGGCTCGACGCATTTCGACCGAGAGGACGCGCTCGCCTGCGTACTGGAGCGGGAGAGCCGCATGTCCACCGGTATACGCCCCGGCGTCGCGCTACCCCATGGCAAGACCGATGGCGTCGACCGTTTCTTCGGGGCGATAGGCGTCTCAAGGCTCGGGATCGATTATGACGCTCCGGGCGGCGAGCCCGTACGGATTGCCTTCATGCTCATATCGCCGCGGTCGATGGCGAGCGATCATTTGGCCATCCTGAAACAGCTCGCGGGGCTGCTCGACGCCCCGGGCTTCGTCTCCGGGATGATCGCCGCCTCGGATCCATCGGAAGCCCATAGGATCATTGAGCGCTATGAAGCGCAGAGCATAAAGGTTTAAAGAAACGAACGTGAAAGATTACTACGCCATCCTCGGGATCCATCAAGAAGCCTCCCTGAAAGAGATCAAGAGCGCGTTCAGGAAACGGGCCAAGGCTCGCCATCCAGACATCGTCGGGGACGACGACGAAGCGATGCGCTTATCGATCGAGGCGTACAAAGTCCTATCCGATCCTGCCTCGAGGCGGGAGTACGATAGGGGGCGACTGCGTATAGTCAAGGGCGAGGCCGAGGGCTCCTTCGATTACCGGCGCTGGCTGATGGAACGCCTCGACCAGAACGAGTATGTGGCCAAGCTCGTCTTCTATGATTTGCTCCATGACAGGGAGGATGAGGCGCTCCAGCTGTACGAGAGGATCCGCGATTCCGACGACGGGCGCCTCGAGCGTTTCTTCGAGCGGCCGGAGGCGATGGACGCCGAGTACTGTATCGCCGAGGAATATGCCTCCCGAGGGCGCTTCGTCGACGCGTTCCGCGTCATGCTGAAGCTCATCGCCATGGAACAGCGGTCGTCCGGCTTCGGATACTTCTACGAGGTGGTGCTGGCACGGTTCAGGCGGCTGGTCCTCGAGGACCTCTATCGCGTGCTGGAGCCTGAAGCCTACCTGGAGACGCTCGGGGAGGCCCTCGAGCTACGGAGCTCCGCCGAGAATGACGCCCAATTCCTGCGAAGACGAGCCGAGCTGCTGCTACGCCTCGGCCGACCTTCCGAGGCCAAGTCGGCCATGGCCAGGGCCTGGGCTCTGGCTCCGAGGATGCCCGGCCTCAAAAACCTGGCCAGGAAGTTGTCGTCCGGCATGGCGAAGCCGGCGAGCCTTGAATAGGCTCGCGGTTTCCATTAACCTGAGGCGTCTCCCGTTTGTTATCATGCGTCGTCGGCGTTTAACCGGCGCACAAATCGATGTGTCCTGGAGTGTACGATGCGTACTAGACTGATCGCGATCGCCCTTTCGTGCCTTGCGGCCGTTCCTTCGATCGCTCAACCCATGAAGGGCACGAGCCTCGGCGCCCCGCTCGCCACCGTCAAGCTGATCAAGACCGATATCGTTGCCGACAAGGCCTTCAAAGACGACGTAGCCAAGCTGGAGAAGAGCCTAGGCAAGACCCTGAGCGCCGACGAGCGCAAGGCCTACCTGGACGACGTTATCAACGACCTCCTGTTCTACCAGATGTGCGAGCGCGACGGCGTCAAGGTCTCGGACGGGGAGATCGACTCCTATATCGCCAAGCTACGCTCCCAGCGGCCAGCCGGAGAGAGTGACCAGCAGTTCGCGGCCTTCCTCGCCTCCCAGGGCATACCCTTTAGCGAGCTGAAGGACTATTACCGCAAGCAGGTACTCATCCAGCGCTGGCTTATGACGGCTCGCTCATCCGAGCTATCGTCGATCAAGCCGATATCCGGCGACGAGATCGTATCGACCTATGAGCTGTACAAGGCCCGCCTCGTCAGGCCGGACACGGTCAAGGTCGCGTTCCTGTTCTACCAGTACCGCGATTCGAGCGCCGCTGAACGCGCCAAGGGCGCCGAGGTCATGAAGGGCCTGTCGGCTCGCCTAGCGAAGGGCGAGTCGTTCGACGTCTTGAGGCTGACGGCCAAGGATGGCGGTTACGCCGCCAACCAGGATCCGGTCTATTTCGAGCGTAGCGACGTGTTCTTGTCGAGGTTCGGCAAGGCCTTCTACGATACCGTGTTCGCCCTCTCGGACGGAGAGAACTCGGCCGCCTTCGAGAACGAGGCCGGCTGGTGGATCGTCAGGCGGCTCGAGTACCTGCCTCAGAAGCAACTCGAGCTGTCGGACCCATACCGCCTCGGACAGGCGGGCACCGTGCAGGACTATATCGGCCAGCTCCTGGCGCAGCAGCGCGAGAGCGAATTCCTACAAAAAACCTTCGCCGAGCTGTTCGTCAAGCTACGCGCCCAGGCCGAGATCAAGATCCTGGGGACTCCCTGATGGCGTCGAGGCGTAAGGCGAGGATACTCGCGTTCCAAGCCATCTACGCTTGGGATGCCTCCTCCGTCGGCTACGACGAGCTCCTGTCCTTCTCGTGGCTCGGCGAGGATAGCCTGGCCAGTAGCGACGAGGAGCTTAAGGCTTTCGCCGGGCTCATCGTCTCAGGTACGATAGAGAATGTCGAAGCCGTCGACGCCGCGATCAAGCGGCACCTCGAGCATTGGGCCTTCGAGCGGCTCAAGAGGGTCGATCTAGCCATCCTGCGCGTGTCGGTCTATTCGCTCGTTTACCAACGGGACATACCGGCCCAGATAACGATTGACGAGGCGATCGAGATCGCGAAGGAATTCGGCTCCGAGGATTCGTACCGCTTCATAAACGGCGTGCTGGATGCCGTATGGAAAGAGCGGGGCGCGGAAGCCTGACGCGGGGCGGCCCGCGATGGACCGCGCTCGCGATCGCGGCGGGGGTATCCGCCACCCTCGGCGTCGCGGCGATCGTCGCGATCGCGCTATCGCTACGGCCAGGCTCCGATAGATCCTTCGGCGCCTTGTTGGCCAGGATAGACGCGTCGCCCGTGACGGCCTCGGCGGAAGCCTACCTGAATGCCGCCGCCTTGGCGAAGGGCTCGGAGGACCGCCTGCGCGTGCTGAAGCGGGCGGCGCTCCGCGATAGCGCCCTCTACGCCGATGTGGCCGCGGTCATGACGGGAAGCCCGGTCTCGCAGCCGGTGGCCCTGGCCGCGCTCGATGCCTACCTTAAAGCCGGCCGTTTCGTCGAAGCGCTGTCGCTCTTCGACGGTCCCCTCGATCCTAGGACCAACGCCGCCGCGCTCGCCGAGACCGTCGTCACGGCTGCGCGCGCCGGCCGTGCGCTCAGCCCATCGATCGACCAGCTGGTCGCCTGCTTCGACGCGACCGGCGACCCGTCGTTCCTGACGAGCGCCGCGATCGACGCCATGCGGAAGGGCGACCGTCAAGCCGCTAGCATGCTCCTGCGCGACGCGGAGCTCGCCCCGTATCGCCTTCTATGGGACGCGATGGCGCTCGAGCCCCTGGCTCGGCGGGTCCCGGTATCGGAGGAGCCGCTCGAGCTGGCGGTACGAGCCGACGCGGAACGGCTCTTGGGCGAAACCGTGGCCGCCACGGCATCCTACGCGTTCATCGTTACGAATTACCCCGATTGGTCATGGAAGCCGTATGCGTCGCTGGCGCGCCTCTGTGGCGTCGAGGGCGCCTCTGCGGCGCCGCGCTGGCCGTATTCGGCCGTGCCCGGCTCGTCCGAGAGCCTAGCTAGTCCGACGGCGCTAGCCGAACGCCTCCACGGCGAGATGCTCGGCCGTTTCTCGGACGATAGCGACGCCGTTATCGAGCGGGCTTCCTGGCTGTATGACAACGACAGGTCGGCAGAGGCCTCGAGCCTCCTCGTCGGCCTCGAGGGCGAGCGGGCTTCCATCGCCAGGCTGGCGTACGGCTCTCCCGATCGGGCCGTGCCGGACGCCGCTCGCCTCGCGGCGACATACCCGCTATCGGCTGCCGCCGTAGACGCGGCCCTCGGCGCGTTCGCGAGCGCCGGCTCGTGGGATCGCTTCGTCGCCGCTCTGGGCGAGGCCTCGGCGGCGGAGCTTCCGTTACCGAGGCTCTGGTTCTGGGAGGCCGTCTATAGCGCGCTGAACGGAGAGCCGGCCCAGGCCGCGGAGGCGATCAGACGCAACGGAGGCGCCTTATCGGACTATGCCTCGGCCTACGATATCGGTATCCTCGAGCTGGCCGCCGGCGACTATCGCGCGGCCGCCGACGCCCTCGGCGCTGCCGCGGCTATCGCCGGTTCGGCGGAAGCTATGGCCAAGGCTTATGTGCTGCTCGGAGACGCGCTATCCGAGCAGCGGCTGACACGCGAGGCGCGCGGCGCCTACGAGGCGGCTCTCGGGGCCGATCCCGGCAGCCGGGACGCCCGGTCCAAGCTCTACCGCCTCGACGCCTCGCCGTGAACCGCCACACCGCGAAGCGACGAGCCAAGGCCGCTCGCATGATTTTCGCGCCGCGATGAAGCGGCCGGGCTCCCAAGCCCAGAAAGGCACTCTCGTGATACGCTTGAAGAACGAAAAGCAGATGGCCGGCATCAAGGCGTCCTGCAGGCTGTTGTCGGATATGTACGCCGAGCTCAGGCCGAGGATAGCGGCTGGCGTAACGACCGGCGAGCTCGACCGCTTCGCCCATGCCTATATCGTCGAACACGGCGGCACACCAGCCTTTCTGAACTACGGCGACCGATCGAATCCGTTCCCGGCGACGCTCTGCGTGTCCATCAACGAGGAAGTTATCCACGGCATTCCAGGAAACCGCGTCATCCGTCCTGGAGACGTCGTCGGCATCGATAGCGGCATCGAGCTCGGCGGCTTCTATAGCGACGCGGCCTTCAGCGTCGCCGTCCCCCCGGTCGCTCCCGAGACCGAAAAACTGCTGCGCGTTACCCGCGAGTGCCTTGAGCGAGCGATAGCCGCGGTCAAGCCTGGCGCCAGGATCCACGACGTCTCCCGCGCCGTATTCTCGCACGCCCGCGCCAACGGTTTCGGCGTCGTCAGGCAGTTCTGCGGTCACGGCGTCGGCTTCTCCCAGCACGAGGACCCGCAGGTCCCGAACTACGTCGGGTCGGGCCCCAACCCGCGTATCGTGCCAGGCATGGTCATCGCCATCGAACCGATGATAAATGCCGGCGGGGACGGCGTGGCCGAACTCGATGACGGCTGGACGATCGTTACCCTCGACGGCTCCGCCTCGGCACATTTCGAGCATACGGTCGCCGTGACGGCGACCGGCGTCGAGGTTCTGACGGCCTGGTAGCCGTGGCCCGCGAGGAGTAACCGAACGGCGACGCAATTAGTTATCTTTGCATAGTCGGTCGCGGCGAGCCGACGGCCAACCATTCTTCTAATACGTTCGGAGGTGTACCGATGTCCTTAACGAGGAAACTGTTCTCTAAGAAAATATTCCTGGTCAACCTGGTGCTCGTCGGCATCATGATAGGTTTCGCTACCGCCTTCGTCATACTGGCGCGGGCGCCTTCGTCCGATAGCCCGGCCGTTGCGCACGCCGAGACCGCCCTGCCCATCGATGCGACGGCCGCCGTCGGGCAGGCCAAGTCGATACAGATGGCCTTCAACGAGGTCTCGAAGACGGTGCTACCGTCAGTCGTCGAGCTCGACGTGGTGGGTACCTCGACCGCGCCCCAGAGCGACGATTTCCCATGGCGTTTCTTCTTCGGCGACCCGAATCAGGCTCCCGATGAAAAGACGCAGCCTAAGCAATACGAGGAGCGCGGCCTAGGCTCGGGTATCATCGTCCGGAGGCAAGGCAAGCTCGTCTATGTGCTAACGAACAACCATGTCGTCTCCGGGGCTAAGACGATCAATGTGAAGCTGTATGACGAGAGAGAGTTCCCAGGCTCCGTCGTCGGGGTCGACGCGCGCCGCGACCTGGCGATCATATCGTTCGAGAGCCAGGACGCCGATATTAGAGTGGCCACGCTCGGCGACTCGGACGCCCTCGAGGTCGGGGACTGGGCCATCGCCTTCGGCAGCCCCTTCGGCCTGTTCTCCTCGGTCACGGTCGGCGTGATCAGCGCCATCGGCCGCGACGGCGGCCCCGACGGCAATATCAGCGACTTCATCCAGACCGACGCGGCCATCAACCGAGGCAACTCGGGCGGCGCCCTGGCCGACATCGACGGCAGGGTCATCGGCATCAACACCTGGATAGCCTCGAATACCGGCGGCAGCATCGGCTTGGGATTCTCCATCCCGATCAACAATGCCAAGAAGGTGATAGACGATATTATCTCGGGCGGTTCCGTCCGTTACGGCTGGCTCGGCGTACTCCTGTCGGACGCGCCCAAGGCGACGCTAACGGAGCTAGCCCTCGGCTCGACGAAAGGCGCCTTCATCGGCCATGTGTTCACTGACGGCCCCGCGGCCAAGGGCGGCATCAAACCGGGCGACTACGTCGTCGAGATCGACGGCAAAACCGTCTCCTCGATGGATCAGCTCGTGCGCATCGTCGGCGATCTGCCGGTCGGCTCCAAGTCGTCCTTCGCGGTGATCCGCGACGGCAAGCGGCTCCAGCTCAGGGTGACGATAGACGAGCGCAAGGAAGCGAGCGCGGCCGACTACTCGAAGCTATGGCCCGGCCTCGAGATAGCGCCGATCGATGCCGCCGCCAGGGAGGAGCTCGGCCTCGATAAGCGTTCCGGCGGCGCGCTCGTCACGAGCGTCATCGCCAAGAGCCCCGCGTCGACTCTCGGCCTCAAGGCCGGCGACGTCGTCACCGAGGTGAACGGAGTCGCGATCGGCTCCGTCGCCGACTATTACCGCGTGCTCAACGACCCTAAGACCCAGAAGTTCCAGTTCACCGTGCTGCGCGATGGCCAGACGCTGACCACGCTTGCCTTGATACGCAAGTAGTGCTACAGTAAAGAACAAAGAGAGGTTCCGATGAGCAAGGAATTCATATCGTACAACCAGGTGCGGAACAACGCTCTCAAGCTGGCGCATAGGATACACCTGGACGGGTTCGTCCCCGACATCATCTACGTTTCCTTGCGCGGCGGAGCCTATCTCGGCAACGTCATGAGCGAATACTTCAAGGCGGTCAGGAGCGACGCGCGGCCGGTGTTCTACGCGGCGGTCGTCGCCCGCTCCTATACCGACATTCACAAGAACGAGCAGGTCCGCGTCGACGGCTGGACCTATAGCCCCGAGTACCTGAGGAACGGCGACAAGGTGCTGCTCGTCGACGACATCTACGATACCGGTCGGACCATCAACCACCTGGCGAGCGTCATACTCGAAAAGGGCGTACCCCGCCGCGACCTCAAGATCGCCGTGCACGACTACAAGATAGTCGACTACCGCGGCGAGCAGCCGGCCATCAAGCCAGACTACTGGTGCCGGCTCCATGAGATACGCAAGCCCGAGGATGAGCGCTGGATACACTACATGAGCCACGAGCTGATCGGGCTGACCGAAGAGGAACTCAAGGAATACTACTATCCCGAGGATCCGGAGCTCCAGGAGATCCTCTCGGTACTGAAGGGCTGATGTCGGCCGCCGGGCTTCGATCGCTAACGGCTGTAGCGCTGTTCGCCGCGGCCGCCCTATGCCACGCCGACCCCGATACGGCCGCCTCCTACGAGCCGGCTCCCGGGGTGCTCGGTCCGCGCCCCGGCGCCTACGCGGCTACACAGGTCCTCGTACCGGCGACCCTATCGGCCGGCGCCCGCGCCGCATACCGCTTTTCCGGTCAGGAGGCGTGGTTGCCGTTCGACCGGCCGCTCTACCTCTCGGCCTTCCCGGGCGAGGAGCGCCACTACTCGATAGAGTTCGGCAACCCACGTTCCCCGTCCCCCACGACCTTGTCGTATGTCATAGACCTGCGCCCGCCCGAGCCGCCGACCTTCAGCGCGCCTCCGGGTGACGCAGGCGCTTTCCTGTCGGTATCCGTAGCGTCCGATTACGATGTTTTCGTCAGCGTGAACGGCGGACCCTTCGCTCAGGCGCAGGTCGGCTCGAACCTGGAGTTCCGCGCGCCACCCGACGCCACCGCCGTGGTTTCGCTCGCGGCCTACGCCGTCGACGCCGCCGGTAACGCGTCCAGGGTGGCGTCATCTCGGTGGCGTCTGTGCCCCGAAGGCGTGGCGCCGTCGTTCCCGTTCGACGCCTCGGCCCCGGTACGTAGCGTCATCATGGCCGATGCCGGAGCCTACTTGGCGGCTGAGGTCGCCGACCTCGTCGGATCGGCCAGGCTAACAGTCAGGGCTCCCGCCGGCACCGTACCCTGCGTCGCCGTCAACGCCTCGGAAACGCCGTCGCCAGCGTCCTTCGTCGAACTGTCGGGCGGATCGTCGTCCGCTTCCTGCGTCGTGCCGTACCCCTGGGGCTATGAGATCCCGATCGAGATACGCTACGGCTACATCGAAGGCGGGGTCGTCCACATGGCGGCCGATAGGCTACGCCTGCTACCGCGCTTCCCCGCCGAGGAGGCGTCGATGGCTCCGGCCGAGGCCGCCGCGCCGGAGATATACGCCTACGGGTCGGCCGCCTTCGTCCATTGGCCGGCGGGTCCGTGGGCCATCATGTATTCCATCGCTGACGGCGACTTTATCCAAGGCGCGGCGCCACTGCGCGTCGAGCTCGGCGCACAGCCCATACCGATACGCTATTACGCCCTCGGGCAGGACGGCGTCCGCTCGGCGGTCTCGATGGCGACGCTACCGCCCAAGGCCTCGTCGTTGCCGCCTCCACTCGGCGGCGTGACGCATGGCGGCACGTACGGCGGCACGGTCATTGTCGTCCCCGGAGGGGAGCCGAGACCGCGATACGAGCTATCCGACGACGGCTCTGCCCCACGGGCGATAAGCGGCTCCAGCCCGGTCCTGCCGGCCGGCGGCCTTTCGATAGCGGGGCGCCCCGGCGAGACGGTATTCTATAGGCTACGCGTCGCCGCCGAAGCCGAGTCTGAACGCTTCGTCAGCTTCGCGATAGACCGGGAGCCCCCGTCCGTCCCTGCCATCGGCCGGAGCCTGCGTAGCTACGCGGCCGCCGACACGCTCGTGTCCTTTAGAGAGCAGGAAGGCGCGGTGTTCGTATCGGTCTCCGAGGACGGATCGGGTCCGTTCGCGCGATACGACGAACCGATCGCCATCGCGGGTTCGGACGAGGGCCGCAAGCGCTATGTCGTGCGCGCCTACGCCGAGGACGAGTTCGGCAATCGTTCCGCGGAGATGCCTCGATTCGAGCTGATGATAGACCGTTCGACCCTGTACGTCGACGCTCGCGGCCGACCCGGCGCCTCGGGCGCGCCCGACGACCCGATAGCCGGGCTCGACGACGCGATCGAGGAAGCTCAGCGAGCCGGGAAGCGATTCGTCTACGTACGTGGGGGCGGTTCAATCGGCCGTAGCGTGGTCGTGAGCGGCCGGCTCGAGGTCAGGGGTGGCTTCGACGATAGCTGGAACGAGGTGCCGGGCGCGGCCACCGCCGTTTCGGTCCGAGTGCCTCCGTCGTCGTCATCGTACGCTTTCGTCGTCGACGGAGGGGCGCTGACCCTGTCGTCGATGACGTTCTCGCTCAAGGCCGACGGCGCCGGGGGGCTCGCGCTGGCGCGCTCAGGCTCGCTCGAATTGACCCGTTGCTCGATAGAGTCTACAGGAGGCATCGAGGTGGCGGCCGTCAGGTCCACCGGGGCCGACGTCACCGTCTCGTCGTCGACTCTACGCTCCTCCTCGGCGGTCACGGGCAGGGGTATAGATCTGTCCGGAGGCAGGCTCGTCGTCTCGGACTCGACGATAGCCTGCGACCGGTCGGTTCGGCTGTTCGACGCGATCCGCGTGAGCGACGCCGAGGCCTTCGTCTCCGGCCTGCGCATCGACGCCGAACCGTCGCACGCGTTCTCGGCTTTCAGCGTGTCACGCTCGCGGGCCTCGATCGAGCGATGCATCGTCAACGTATCGGGCGGTTCCTCGTCGTGCCGGGCCTTCAGCGCCGGCTCCTCGGAGCTTACCGCCTCGTCGGTCTACGTCCACGCCGCCTGGAAAGGCTCGGTCGAGCTATTCAGCGCCATATCCGGGTCGACGATGCGACTGGCCCACGTCACGGCCATAGCGGACGCGCCGGCGGCCCTGTTCGCGTCGGCGACCGGGTCGAGCGTCGAGATAGTCAACTCGATAGCCTCGTTCTCGGGCGGCGGCTCGGCGTTCCTGCGCCTCGACGGCGGCGCCGGGTCGGTCCGGCTGGCGTCGAACTGCCTCTGGGGCTTCGAACGCCTCGCCGAGCTATCGTCCCATCGTCGCCTCATCGCTACCGTCGCCGAGTTGAACGGTGCGTTCAGTTCTGGCGCGGCTCCGAACAGGCTCGAACGCCCGTCCGAGATTTTCCAATCCACGATCAAGGGTCTGTATCGCCTGTCCCGCTCGTCGGTCTGCGTCGACGGCGCGACGGCCGTGCCTTGGGCCGCCGGAAGCGACCTGTTCGGCTCGCCCAGGCCGACGGGCGAGGGGGCCGCCGTGTCCATCGGGGCTGAGGAGCTATAAACGAGCCGTGGCGATTCAGCGCGCCTCGGACTCCACGTAGGCTCGCACCAGCCGTAGCGGAGCCGCGGCCAGGAACTCGGACTCGACGACATGCCCTCCGCAGACGCCTCTCGAGGCGAACAAGGCCGCGTCATGCTCGTCCTGGCTGTAGTCGGCCTGTCCGTCCTCCACATGCACCACGGTGAAGCCGCGCTCGGACGCTTGCCTGGCCGTGGTATCGACGCACTGGCTCGTGGCCAGCCCAGTCATAACGACGGCCGAGACGCCGAGGCCTCGGAGCGTCTCCTCGAGCCGCGGCGTCGAGAATCCGGAGTAGGTGGCCTTGTCTATGATCGCGTCGCCCGGGCGCGGGGCGATCTCGTCCGGTACGTCGGCCATCGCCTCTCCGCGGAGCGGGTAGGCGCCATCGAAACCCAGCCGGGCGGCCGACTCGTTGAAGGCCCTGAAAAAGCGGTGCAGATCGCTGCGGTCCGTCTCCGAGGCGCATAGCCGCAGGTAGACGGTGGGCCAGCCGACGGCGGAGAAGGCCTGTCTGAGCCTGGTTACGGCGGGGAACACCGACGTCTCGACGCGCCGGCCTATGTACGCCATGCAACCGGGCCAGCATCGCTCGGAGTAGCGGTAGAACGGCGAGCCGGGGTTGAGGTAATAGTTCTGCACGTCGACGACGAGCAGGGCGGCGGATGGAGCATCCTTCATGTGTCTAGATGATGCTACCCGGCATGACCACCGAGTTCTTGGGGATTACGATGACCCCGTCCACGATGTAGTAGTCGCCGTACTCGCCGTCGGCGCGATCCCTCGCGTCGATGCCGATGCGGCAGTCGGCGCCGATCCTCGCGTTTTTATCGATGATGGCGCCCTTGATGATCGATCCGCGGCCTATGCCTATGTTCGGCACGCCGCGCTCGGCGTTCTCCCGCTTCTGGGCCTCGGTCTCGTAGTAATCGGCGCCCATGCAGACCACGCCATCGAAGTTCGCTCCCGTCTCGATGATGGTGCGGATTCCGACGATCGACCTCGAGATCGACGCGTTCGTGATGATGCAGCCGTCGGAGGTGATGGCCTGGTTCATCGTGCTGTAGTTGATCTTCGACGAAGGCAGGTTGCGGCGATGGGTGTAGATCGGGCTCGTCTCATCGTAGAAGTTGAATTCTGGCGCGATGTCGGTCAGGTTGAGATTGGCCTCGTAGAAGGAACGCACGGTACCGATATCCTCCCAGTACCCGTCGAAGATATACGAGTTGACCGGGCGGCTGGCCAGGATCTCGGGAATTATCTCCTTACCGAAATCGTTCGAATCGTTCTCCAGGGCAGATTCGAGCAGACCGGCGTCGAAGATATAGATACCCATCGAAGCCAGGTACTCCTTCGATCCTCGCCGTTCCTTGAGCATGGATTTCGGAATCTTGTAGTCGGAGATGTCTTTGACCGGTCCCGGCTTCTCCTGGAATTCGACTATGCGGCCATCAGCGTCGATTTTCATGATGCCGAAGTCGCTGGCGTCCTCCCGTGAGACGGTGGTGCAGGCTATGGTCAGGGCCTTGCCTGATTCCAGGTGCCTCTGGAACATGTCCGCGAGGTCCATGCGGTAGAGCTGGTCGCCCGACACGATCAGGTAATGGGAAGGTTGCTGGGTCCTGAAATGGACCAGGTTCTTACGGACGGCATCGGCGGTGCCCTCGTACCAGCCGGAATGGGTGAGCGTCTGCTCGGCGGCGAGAATCTCGGCGAAGCCGTTCGAGAAGTTGTCGAAGACGTAGGTCTTGGCGATGTGCAGGTGGAGGGAGGCCGAGTTGAACTGCGTCAGGATGTAGATCTGCTTGAAGCCGGCGTTGATGCAGTTCGATATGGGGATGTCGACGATCCTGTAGCGGCCTCCGAACGGTACCGCCGGCTTGGCCCTATCCTTGGTAAGCGGGAATAGCCTCGTACCCTTGCCACCCCCGAGCACGATCGACAGCACCTTATGCATCGCTCTCCTCCGTTCTATTTTTTAGCCCTTCGCGCCGCTTCAGTATAGCACGCCAACGGCGGCGGTGGCATCGATTTACCAAACTCGCCGTATACCGTATCATAGTATAGCCATGATCGAAGAAGACGCCATAGACCCCGTCGATAGATTCCTCTCCGACCCCGAGCTGGCCCCCAATATTGCCTTCGTGAGGCGGGTGCCGGCCGCCCCGGCCTCCTGGGCCGAACTGCCGGAGCGGCTCGACGACGGGCTACGCGCGGCCCTCGACTCCCGCGGTGTCGAACGGCTCTACAGCCACCAGCGGGCCGCCTGGGACGCCGTAGGGGCCGGTATGGACATCGTCGTCGTCACGCCGACGGCGAGCGGCAAGACGCTCTGCTACAACCTGCCGGTGGCCCAGGCCCTGATCGACGACCCGGAAGCCAGAGCGCTGTACCTCTTTCCGACCAAGGCCCTGTCCCAGGACCAGCAGGCCGAGCTGAACGCCCTCGTGCTCGGTGGCGACCTCCCGATCAAGGCGGCCACCTACGATGGCGATACTCCCCAGTCGACCAGGAAGGCCGCCAGGGACTCGGGTCGCATCGTCATCAGCAATCCCGATATGCTCCACTCGGGGATCCTACCGAACCACGCCAAGTGGATCAGATTCTTCGCGGGGCTGCGTTATATCGTGGTCGACGAGATGCACGCGTACCGGGGGGTTTTCGGTAGCCACGTCGCCAACGTGTTCCGCAGGCTCCTCCGCGTGGCCGCCTATTATGGGGCCTCGCCGCGCTTCATACTATGCTCCGCGACCATCGGCAATCCGGCCGAGCTGGCGACCGCGCTGATCGGCCGGCCCGTCGTCGCCATCACCGATAACGGGGCGCCTCGGGCTCCCAAGGCCGTCGTGTTCTACAACCCGCCGCTCGTGGACCCGGTTCAGGGCATCAGGCGCAGCTCGGCCGACGAGTCGATGTCGCTGGCCGCCAAGCTGCTCGCCTCCGGCACGAGGACCATCCTATTCGCCCGTTCCAGGCTGCGCGTCGAGATACTCGCCTCCTACCTGAATAAGCGCTTCGAGAACGTCTACAACGACAATAATCGAATCCGGGTGGAGCCATACCGATCAGGCCTCCTGCCGAACGAACGCAGGCAGATTGAGCGCGGCCTGCGGGACGGCTCCATCCACGGCGTCGTCTCGACGAACGCGCTCGAGCTGGGAATAGATATAGGCGGCCTCGACGCGGCGGTGATAGCCGGATGGCCGGGGAACCTCGCCTCGTTCTGGCAACAGGCGGGCAGGGCAGGCCGCCGCTCCGGCGCCTCGATGGCGGTCTACGTCGCCTCGAGCTCTCCCGTGGACCAGTACATGATAGAGCACCCGGAACGATGCTTTGGCTCCGCGGCCGAGAACGCCAGGATAGACCCCGACAATCCGTATATCTACGCCGACCACGTCAAGTGCGCCGCCTTCGAACTGCCGTTCGCCAAGGAGGAGCGCTTCGGCTCCGATCCCGAGGCCGTCTTGTCGTTCCTCGAGGAGGAGGGCACCGTCAGGCTGGCCGCTGGGCGCTATTACTGGTCCGACTCAGGCTACCCGGCCGAGAAAATATCGCTGCGATCCGCCACCGCCGATAACGTGGTGATCATCGATACGACAGCTGGCAGGAACGAGGTGCTCGGAGAGATGGACCGCCCGAGCGCGAAGGAACTGGTGTTCGACGACGCCGTCTACATACACCGCGGTAGACAGTTCATCGTGCTCAAGCTCGACATCGAGAACCGCCAATGCCTCGTCGAGGAGCGAGAGACCAACTACTATACCGACGCCGTCGTCAAGACCGACATCAAGGTTCTGTCGGAGGACGAGCGGCTGGGTTCGGCCGCGCTGCCCATCGTGCTCGGCGACCTGCTGGTACGTTCCAGCGCCGAGAAGTTCAAGAAGTTGCGCTTCCATACCAACGAGAATATCGGTTACGGCGAGATCTATCTGCCTCCCGAGGAGATGCAGACACGGGCGATCGCGCTGCTCTTCCCGGAAGGCGGCGCCGCCGGCTCCGCCCTCGCCGCTATGGGCGACGGCGAACGGGCCGCGGCGCTATCGGCCTTCTGCGGCATACTACGCGCCCTGTCACCCGTCGAACTCCTATGCGACAAGGGAGACATAGGGGCCACCTGGCGGTTGAGGGACGATCATTACGCGGTGCCGGCCGTGTATGTCTGGGATCGCTATCCCGGCGGCACTGGCCTGGCCGAGGCCCTATCGTCTTCCCTAGTGCCGGTGCTCGAGGCGGCCTCCGGGCGTATAGCCGCTTGCGACTGCGACGACGGCTGCCCGTCCTGTGTCGGGCTCGCGGATGACGCTCTACAGGCGACCGGACGCAGGAAGTCAGGCGGTCTGGCCTTGGTACGACTGGCCCTCGAGGCGCTGGACGGCTCGTCCCGGAGCGGCCGCTGAGCGTATGGCCGGTAACCTGCGGGCCCGCCTGGCCAGGATCCGCGAGGCGGCGGCCGAGCCGCAGCGCCCCGTCCCCATCCATCAGGCGTCGGACGATATCGCCACCTTCCCCGAAGGCTGGGAGACGATAGGCCACGGCCTCAGGTTCCACGAGAGCGTACGACGAAACGACGCCATGGCCCCGCCCCACGCCGCTATCGACCTCGCGATCTTCTCGGCGCGGCTATCGGGGACGATAGAAGCCGGAAACCTACTGTTCTTCGACCTGGAGACGACGGGCCTATCCGGCGGAGCCGGCACCGTCGCCTTCCTAGCCGCCTTTGGCAGCTTGCGCGCCGATGGCTCGCTATCGATCCGCCAGTACTTCATGGACGACTATCCGTTTGAGCCGGCCCTAATAGCCGCGATGGGCGATGAGTTCGCCCGCGCGGGCGCTGTCGTCAGCTACAACGGCTCGTCGTTCGACTTGCCGCTCTACGCGGTCAGGCGCACCATGGTCGGCCTCGGGCCGGCTCCCGACCTCCTCCACGCCGACGCACTGCACGCGGCCCGTCGTCTCTGGCGGCGATCGATGCCGGATTGCTCGCTCGCCTGCTTGGAGGCCGCGGCTCTCGGCGTGCGTCGCGTCGGCGACATTCCGGGAAGCGAGGTGCCGACGGTGTGGTTCGACTTCCTTCGGGTCGGCCCGAGCGATCGCTTGGCGCGGGTCTTCGCCCATAACGAGCAGGACATCGCGTCGCTCGCCGCTCTGGCCTTCGCCGTGCACGACGCCGCCCACGGTAGGCGGGAGCTACCATCCGTCGACGCCGTCGGTCTCGCCGAGCTACGCTCCAGGGTCGATGAGGCCCTGGCCGAACGCACCCTGACCGCAGCGCTGGAGGCGGGTGACGCCAGGGCGACGCGCCCGCTCATGAGGCTGTACCGTCGGACCGGGCGTTGTGGCGAGATCGCGCCGCTCGTGCCATTCCTACCCGACGACCCGGCCGGGCTGTTCTCGAAATCGGTCTACGCTGAGCGGCGCCTCCGCGACCGGCGCGAGGCGCTCAGGCTGGCGGAACTGGCCGAGGAACTCGGTCGAGGAGCCCTGCGCGATAGGGCCGCGAGGCGGGCAGCCCGCCTGCGCGCGGGGCAGACGGCGTTTCGTTGATCGTTCTCTAGGTAGCTTCGTCGTCGTCGTCTGAGCCGAGCCAGGACTCGAGGCTCAAGGCGGATCCGAGCGTATCCCCGAGCTGGCCGCAGGCTCCGGAAACACCCCTGCCGCGCCGAGCCCTGCGTACCGCGTTGACGCCCCTACGCTCCAGCTCCCTTTCGAAGGCCTCGGCTTCGCCCCTGGCCGGCTCGCGATGGGGTAGGCCGGTCACCGGGTTCCACGGTATCACATTGACCTGGGCGTTGAGCGGGCGTATCCACGCGGCCATGGCCGCGGCGCTGTCGACTCCTGAGTTCTCGCCGCCCATGATGGCCGCCTCGAGCGTCACGCGATCGCCGGTCTTGGCCTGGTAATAGAGCAGGGCTTCCTTGAGCGCGGCGAGGTTCCACGAGCGATTGACCGGCATCAGCGAGCTACGCAGAGCGTCTTCTGCCGCGGTGAGCGATACCGCCAGCCGTACGTGCGGGCCGTTGTCAGCGAGGTCGACGATGCCCGGCACGATGCCGCAGGTCGAGATGGTTATCTTGCGCTTGGATACGCCGAAGCCTTCCGGGTGCATCAGGATGACGATGGCCTTCCTGAGCGACGCGAGGTTATCGAGCGGCTCGCCCATGCCCATGAACACGATGTTCGACGGCTTGCCGCGCAGGGCCGACAGGTGTACGAACTGCTCGACAATCTCGTCGGGACCGAGATTGCGCAATAGGCCGAGAGTACCAGTCTTGCAGAACGCGCAGGCCATGCGGCATCCGACCTGGGTGGAAAGGCACGCCGTGCGGCGGCCGTCGGCGTCGGTCAGCAGGACAGCCTCGACCGCGGCTCCGTCTTCCAGCGCGATCTTGAGCTTGACCGATCCGTCGTCCGCCTCCAGCCTTTCGGCGACGCGCGACGAGTAGAGCGGCGTCGACGAAAGACGCTCCCTGTCGGCGGCTGGAAGGTCGGTCATGTCGCCGAAACCGGCCGCGCCCTTGGCTATCCACTTGAATACCTGCTTCCCGCGGAAGGCCGGCGACAGCGGCAGGGCCGAGGCTATCTCGGCGGGAAGCAAGCCGGCGACGCCGACCCGCCGGGACCGGGCATTTCCGGGCTCGGCGCTCACGAGTTCTGGATCTTGGCCATCAGATCCTGGATATGCGGGTTGCGGATACCGAGGCGCATGAAGTCCTGTAGCGTCTCCTCGGCCTTGCGCCTATCGCCGACGGCGAGGTAGCACTGGGCCAGCTCGAGGTGTAGACGATAGTTCTTGGCGTCGTTCTGGACCAGGCGCTTGAGCGACTCGATAGCCGACTCGACCTTGCCCTGAAGCCTCGAGATGGTAGCCAGGCCGAGCACCGCGTACACGTCGAATTCGATGTTCAAGGCGCGCTCGTAGTAATCGGCCGCCTCCTCGAAGCGGTCCATGCTCCTATAGGCGTCTCCGGCCCTCGTCAGGATGACCTTGTTGCGTGGATCCTTGTCCAATATCCGGTTCCAGTAGTCGAGCGAACGCTGGGGCTCGCCGGTGCCCCGGAAGCAATCGGCCAGGCCGAACAACGCGTAGAAATTGTCAGGCTCCTTGACCAGAGCCTTTTCGAAGTACGGGACGCCCTGATCGAACTGCTTGAGCTTGCGGTAGCAGTTGCCTATGGAGGTCAGCACCCTGATGTCGACCATGTCGCCCTGGGCGTCGACCATGCGCTGCCAGTAGTGGAGCGCGTCCCGGTATTCCTTGAAATCGTAGTGAAGGTGGCCGAGACCGATAAGGGCGTAGGGGTTGTCCATCTCCATCTCGAGCACGCGCAGGTAGATGGCCTTTGACTTCCTGAAATCGCGGACCTTGCGGTAGGCGTCGGCTATCCGCGTCAGTACCGTTATGTTCTTATTGTCGTGAAGGAGGTACTGCTCCCAGATTTCGATGGCCTTTTGGTACTGGTTGAGCGCCTTATAGCAGTCGGCCAGGCCGAAGAGGGCGTAGTTGTTGCCCGGGTGGTAGATCAGACATTTCTTGTAATAGTCGACGGCATCGCGGTGCGACGAGCGCTTCCTGGCCGCGTCGCCGAGGCCGACGAGAGCGTAGTTGTTCTCCGGGTCCTCCTCGAGGATCTTCCTGAAGTTGCGCTCCGCGTCGCTTATCCGGTTCTCCTTGAGATACTGGTATCCCTTCTTGGACAGTTCCGCGATTTCGGCGAGCGCGTTGTTCTGCTGGGGGGCCGTCCCGGCGTCGAACTCGAACTCGTCATGTTGGTTGGTTTGGTCGCTCATTCTGTATCCTTCTCGTCTAGCATTTTTCTTATCGCCATAGCCGCTCTCTCGATCAGCTCGGCGCTTCGCGCTTGGTCATGGGCTAGCTTGAACATCTTCAACGCGTCGACTGGCCGACCGGCGTCCATGTAGGACTCGCCGACGCGAATAAGGCCGTCGGAGTAACCGGTCGTCTGGAAGATGCGGCGGGCCGTCTCCAGGTCTCCACCATTGTAGAGCATATTCCCGCGCCGGTTAAGATGAGCCTTCTGTTCGGCCGATAGCTCGCCGTTAGGCTCGTCGACCGTCTTTATCAGTCCGCCGTCGGGGAAAACCTCACGTAAACGCTCGTCCATCGGGACTCCGTGACCGGCGAAGCGCCGAGAGGCGCGCCGGTTGTTTTGGTATTGAAGAAAATATAGTTGACTTCATATAAATAATCAATTCACTTGCGAGGATACGGTCTTGATGAAAAATAATCGGCGCGTGATATAGTTTTTTTTAGTAACCGGATGAATCATCATGCGGGGCGGCCGTAACGCCCCCCGGGACGGGAGCGCCCGATGCTATGTGACGAACTCGGTCTCTACGCGGCTGACTCGATGTACGCCGAGGACTCCGAACAGGCTCTGCCTCCCTCCGAGACTCGTGTCGTGGACGAGCCCATCGGAACGGACCGTTCCATGCTGGACTACCGGCTGATAGCTATCCTGCGGTCCTTGGATCGATAGCCATCGCCATACGGTAGAAGCGAACCGTCGATCGGCCATAGGCTCGCTCGTCCTCAAGCGATAGCCCGGCGTGCGACTCCGGCAAGCTTTCCTCGGCGGGGTAATGGATCATGACGAGCCCGCCCGGCTCGACCACGCCGCGCTCGGCTATGGAGCGGACGATATCGGCCTTATGGGCGTACGGGAAGGGCGGATCGCAGAAGACGAGCGAGTAGCGCCTCTCGCATCGCAGTATGAAGCGTTCGACAGGCATGCACCTGCATTCGACGCGATCCGGGGCGATGGAAACGTTCTTGATGAGCGAGCCGAGCTTGCCGCGGTCTCGCTCGACGCAGGTGACCGGAGACGCTCCGCGGCTAGCCGCCTCGAGGGCTATGATGCCCGAGCCCGAGAACAGATCGAGGAACGATAGCCCGTCGAGCGGCCCGACGATGGAGAAGATCGACTCGCGCATCCTGTCCATTGCCGGTCGGATCTCGTAGTCGCCCTGCGGGACCTGTATCCGGCGACCCTTGAGGACGCCGCCGGTAACCCTGAGCGTACTGGCCCCCTGGCTCATCGTTGCCTTTCCCTGAACTCCCGCTGCAGCTCGCGCTTGACGTCGCGTTCCTTCATCGACTCGCGCTTGTCGGCGAATTTCTTGCCCTTGCACAATCCTAGCTCGACCTTGACCCGCCCCTTCCTGAAGTGGAAGTCAAGGGGGACGAGCGTGTAGCCCTTCTCGTTGACCCTGCGCTCGAGGCGCTTCAGCTCGGCCGCGTGGGCTAGGAGCTTCCGCGGCCGGTCGGGATCGTGGTTGAAGATCGAACTGCATGAGTACTCGGCTATGTGTACGTTCCGTAGCCAAAGCTCGCCGTCCTCGAACGAGGCGTAGCCGTCGGGGAACGATACCTTGCCTATCCTAAGCGACTTGACCTCCGAGCCTTGGAGCGATATGCCGCATTCGAGCGTTTCCTCGACGACATAGTCGAAACGCGCGCGCCGGTTCAGCGCTATGATCTTGACGCCTTCCATCATCGCTCCGCCGGAACCATCGCCACGCGGAAGCCGAGGTACGCGCTACAGCCGCTCGCCCTGACAGGCCCGCGAGACGACAGGGTAACGAGATCGGCCCGATTGGCCCACGACCCGCCCCTGACGACGGCCTCGGGTGAGGGAAAGCGCTCTCGGCTCGCTATCCCGGCGGCGGGATGCGGGGCGTACGAGTCGGCGCACCATTCCCAGACGTTACCGAGCATGCCCCGCAGTCCAGCGGCGTCGGGCCGCAGGAGAGCCGGGGCGAGCGGCGCGTCGTATCCGCCATCGAGCAGCACGGCGCCCATGGTGGCGCTGGCGCCCGAGGTGGCAGCCGCGTACGACCACTGAGCCTCGGTCGGCAACGCGAAACGGTAGCCGGCTGGCGCGTACGCGGATAGCCAGGCGCAATAGGCCTCGGCAGCGGGTTTCGATACGTAGCGTAGCGGATCGGAGTCGGCGGCTTCGCCGAAACCCACCAGGTACGCGGCGTCGGCGAGACCCCCGGCCTCCAGCGAGGCGGCCTCCTCCGGCGCCCATTCGGGACGCTCCCTGATAAAGCGCCTGAAACGCCCGACGGTCGTTTCGGATGACGCGATCCAGAAGGGCTCGATACGATGAACGGCCGAGAGGGCGGCGCCGGCCCCGACAACCGAGACGCCGCCGCCCATGGCGACGAAGGCCTCGCCTGCGAAGGTCGATGAGGCGCCGGCGATGGCCGTCGGGGCGGACGATCCGAGCGCGTCGCGGTAGGTGCGGGACGTCTCGAGCCGCGCCCGCACCGCCTCCGGGCCGAGGGCTGCGAGTACGGTCAGGATCGCGGGGTCGTCGCGCAGCTCGTCTATCAGGGCCGCGACGAGGCGACCGGAGCTGACCGGAGTGACGGTCGCCGATCGGCCATAGGCGATGGAAGCGGCGCGGGCGGCGTCGCGTAGCGAAGGGCCGTGCCTGGCGTACGAGGCGGCCGCGCCGAGGAGACCGACGGCGTTATCGCCGACGTCGCCCGCGGCGCGGACCGCGTCCGACAGGTCCATCGGTAGCTGGTACGATTCGCTCGGGGTCCCGGCCAGGGCCCAGGACGCGTAGCGTTCGATCCCGCCCGCGAGCACGGCCTCGACATCTGCTCCACCGAGCGAGACGGACAGCTCGGAGCGCGGCTTGACTATCAGCGTGCCGAAGGTCCGGCCCTTCGTCGTAATGGCCGCCTCATGATCGGCGAAACCCGGCCGCGAGACTCGGAGCTCGTGCTCGCCCGCCGGGACGAACAGCTCGCAGGGCGCATAGCCGACGTAGGCGCCGTCGATGAACACGGCGGAACCGGGAGGATCGACGGTGAACGAGTAGGTAGCCCCTGGATGCCGGAGGCCCGGGTACAGCAGGAGCATGAAGGCCGCCGCCAGGAGGCCGAGGCCGTAGAGCCAGGCGACGTATAGCCTCGGAGCCACGCCGAGAACCGGCCTGAGCCGCACCTCGGCCTCGTCTATATCCTGTTGGGTTATCATAGTATCGTCGTTCATCGCGGGATTATATG